>JGI2172J19969_10000270_pt1 | contig 21807 bp, 23 predicted proteins | sample DeeMarSWOR230_32_FD_19969 | JGI IMG/M metagenome (IMG submission 19969)
TTTTTTCTCTTCAAAGAAGGCTACAGATTAGCTAAATCGAATAAGATAAGATTAGGCCTCGGCAACATAACTCCTACCCAATCCCGGCTGGCAGAAGCACTTGAAGTATTAGGTCAGTCATTAGAAACGTACTGGACAAATTGCACGCGTGAAAAATGAAAGATAGAAGATAGAAAAAACTATAAAAATGGGATAGCATTGATACACTATGAAGCTTNNGCCTTGGTGTAAGTAAGAATTGAACATTAGAATGATTGACTTTCTAGTAACCTTTAGATGCCCTTCAAGATGTGAACACTGCTGCTACAGGGCTGGACCTGAGAGAAAAGGTAACATGCAATCGAGAGATGTGCAAAGGTACCTTGAAGAGCTGAGTAATACTCAGACATTGGAATCTGTAGGAGCTCATGGAGGGGAACCTTTTCTCTATTTTGAGCTTCTCCTATCTTTCTTTAGGAAAGCAAGAGAACTGGGAATTGACAAACGGTGGGTGATAACAAATGGTTTTTGGGCAAAAACTAACAAGATTGCTAGAATGAAACTCGAAAAATTGAAAAATGCTGGCCTAAAAAGCATAACTTTCAGCGTTGACGGATTTCATCAAGAATTCATCCCCTTGGATACCGTCAAGAAAGGTATAAAAGCATCTACAAAAATCGGTTTTGAGAGAGTATGCGTAGATAGCTATTTCCTTGGATGCCCTGACAATAAGAATTCATACAACTTGACGACGAAAAGAGCATTAGAAGAACTAAGTAACATGGAAGGTGTGGAGTTTCATTTAAGGAAAGCAGACTTTGAAGGAAGAGGTGCAGAACTGGCTAATAAAATTGAATTGAAAGAAGAGATACCTAGGGGAAAATGCCAGGCACCATTTTGGATCGGTGAAGACATAAGAAACCCAAGAGGAGTAGAGATTGACTTTGCTGGAAACGTAACGTTATGTCCAGGTATCCGAATAGGCAAGGTAGGATCACGCTCTTTGACACAAATACTTGAGGACTACAACTGTTCAGAACACCCTATTTTNTCAATTATCGCCCGAGAAGGNCCAATAGGCCTTTGGAAACTAGCATCAGAAAAAGGTTTTTCACAGAAGAAGAACTTCGCTGATGANTGTCATCTATGCTACGAGATGAGAAANTTCCTAAGGCAACACTATCCTCAACACTTGGCTCCCATGAACTGTTACTCTGAACCTGAACACGCAAAAAACACATTCTAGAAAGCAATGAACAATAGTTTTGGGTCTAAAGTCTGAAAAATACTTTAAGGATCAAAAAGGCAAACAACGACAATATCCAAGGGATAAAGAATGTTCCTTGGAATCATTCGAGCCCTATAAGTAAGACTATACAAAAAAACATACGAGAACACTGTGATATCCCTGAATGAGAATTGAGAACCATTCGCGCTAAACCACATTTGGGAGAAATCATTTTAGGGGATATTAACCTTTTGTCCATGAAGGGAATATCTTTGGAGAAGCGACTATTTTTCATAACTGGTAGCCCTGGCATAGGAAAGACAACCATATTGTTGCAGGTTATTGAAGCCTTGAAAACTGGAGGCTACAATGTCGGTGGAATGATAAGTCGTGAAGTTCGTGCAGGTGGAGCACGTGTCGGTTTTGAGATCTTAGATTTGAGTAACGGCAGAAAAGGCTGGCTTGCCCATACGAACCAGAAAGATGGTCCGTGGATAGGAAAATACCGTGTAAACCTGAAAGACCTTAACAATATAGGCTCTAATGCAATAGTCAACGCCGTTGAAAAGGCTGATATACTTGCAGTAGATGAAGTTGGACCTATGGAACTATATTCCGAAGATTTTAAAGAGGCGGTTAGGAGGGCGATGGAAAGCGGAAAACCTATGATCGGTACTGTTCATTGGAAAGCTAGGGACAAACTAATAGACGAAATAAGAACTAGAGAAGACGCTGAAACATATCAAGTAACATATGAAAATAGAGGAAATCTGCCTGAAGAAATCGTTGGAAAAGTGTTGGAATTTCTAGCAAAAACCGCTAAATAACGAAGTGCTATAACTCTTTGGTTGAATAATATTTAGAGAAGGCGTTCGTATGCTGGTTGCTGGTGTTGACGATGCAGGACGTGGTTGTGTAATAGGTCCGCTAGTTATCGCAGGAGTTTTAATGAAGGAAGAGGATCTACCAAAGCTTGTTCAATTGGGTGTCAAAGATTCAAAGTGTTTATCTCCGCAAATACGTGAAATATTGTCTGTCAAAATCAAACGAATCGCTCAAAAATACAGTTTGATAAGGCTGCCACCAAAAAATATTGATAAGGTCGTTCAGGAAGGCAGAAAGCTTCATAGGTTGAATAGGTTGGAGGCTCACACCATGGCGAAAATTATTGAGCAGGTCAAGCCAGACATAGTNTATGTTGATGCTTCAGATGTTTTGGAGAAACGGTTTGGACACCATATCTCTGAATACTTGCCTTTTAAGGTGAAAATAGTTTCTGAGCACAAAGCTGACATGAAATACCCTATAGTTTCAGCTGCTTCCATAATCGCCAAAGTTGAGAGAGACAGTCAAATTGCAGAATTGAGGGATGAATATGGAGATTTAGGATGTGGTTATCCAACTGATGCCAAAACGATAAGGTTTCTTCAGCGATGCTTGGAAAAATATGGTGAATATCCTGATTGCGTCAGAAAATCGTGGAGGACAGCTAAGAAGATCAAGAGTGAGAAAGGTTCACGTCAGACAAAACTTATTTGAAGTTTGCAAGTAAATCTTCAGGATTCCTAATTTTTGAAAGCTCTTCGCTTTGTATGCAGAGAATATCCTTATTTACCGGTTTTTGCTTCTCCGTTATAAGGATAGGATATGCTTGAATTACTCTGCTGACACTCACAATTTCGTCCACCCTTCTGTGTAATTCTTCTTCATTGCTTGCAACTCCCCCAAGGATTTTCACTTCTTCCTCTTTGAAGTTGATGAGGAAATCGAAGGGCGCCTTCTTGACTGCTGTAATGTTGCACCGCGAAAGTTTCTTGAAGATTTTTCTGAGAAGTCTACTTCGGGTGATTGCATGTTTAGCTGTGACCAAGAAACATTTGGATTGACCTTCTGATTCTTCAAAGACGTCAAATGGTTTCGCTACAGGTATCCCAAGGGTACATATCAGGTTATACGCTACTGAAACTGAAGCCTTAGCCATTCCCCGCTCATAACCATAGAGAGTCCTCCTAGATATACTCATCATTTCAGCCAATTCACCAATTGACAAGCCTAGTTCCAATCTTCTTCGCTTAATCGCCTTTCCGTCAATTTCAACATAGTAGCCTCCTGGACCAGCTTGGATTAGAGGAAAACTCTTGTGAAGTACCATATTCTCGAATGTTTTGTGAGTAACAGCTACAACCTTGTATCTTGAATAAACCGTGTCATCTTCCAATGGATTTTCACGAGATTTCTCACTTATCAGAATTGAAGCAGCTGATACACGTTCAGATATAACTCTTAGTTCCAAGTACTCATCTTGTAGAACCTTTTCAGCATCCGACTGAACCTTCACAAGAACTAGAGTTCCGTCTCTTCTGGCGGCAAAATCAAAACAACTCGGTCGAGAACAACACCTTTGAGAAACAGTGAAGCCGGCTTCCTTCAATACACTTCCTACGGTCCTGGTCTTCTCCATCTCCCTAAAAGTCATCGAAACGTCACAAAAAACATCATAACACCGTGGGATATAAACTATACTTATCTTCTAGAGGATAAATCCATTACCCANCAAGAAAAATAGGTGGATTTCAGCAGATTCCATACGCGCTACTCAAATTATTTGACGAAGTCTTAACAGACTACACTGAAAACTGTAAAGGTTAAGACTTAGCTACTATCATGGCATGTGCTTTGTCATATGGTTCCAAATAAGCAATCTCTTCTATTTGGAAACCTCGGTTTTCCAACACTTTTGTTTCCTGTTTGTAAATCTCTGATGGCTCCTTCGTTACATCTATGCTTTGAGCTTTGATAGTAAGCATCATCCATCCGGATTTCTTGAGGAATAAATCTGCGTTATCAGCTAGGATTTTGGCTTGTTCTGGTTGAGCAATATCGCAGTAAACGTCATCAACTTCTCCAGTGATAAATAGTGTATATTTTTCTGGGAAGCGAGCATCCTCCAGTATAGGCGACATATTAAGCCTGAAGGCACATACGTTATTGACCAGTTCTCTCATGGCTCTAGGTGCAAACTCAACGCAATATACGTTGCCTTCTAAGCCGACGATATCTGAAATATGGCTTGCTGTTGTTCCAGAGGCTGCTCCGAGATATAAGACTCTGTGGCTTGGTTTTATCGGAACGTTTCTTAGTTTCTTCGAGATGGCTGCAGCAAGTTTGCTTCTGAAAGGATCCCAACAGCGGTATTCCACATTTTTGTATTTTATGAGCCTTTCTCCGTAAACTTTCTTGTTGGGCGTTAGGTTCTTTGTGACTAACCCTTGAACTCCATTTTCCAGTGTCACTTGATAAATCGCTGGGAATTTGGGATGCGGCTTAACCCTTACTTGCACGTTTCTTCCTTCTCCTCTTCTTTCGTTTAGCTTCTCTTTTTGGAATTAATGTGGGTTGATCATACTTTTTGTAAATTTCTTCAGCTCTCATTTCCAAGTCGGCTTTCAGTTCTTCTCCTATGTATCTGCTTCCGAAAGCATCTGTCCTTGCAGCTATGGCTAGTTTTCCAGCGATGGCTCTGGCAATTTTTCCCCTTTGCCATTTTCTCGCTTCATGCAGGAGAACGTGCTGGAAGATTATTCCGTGTTTTGGAGGTCGCGCCCCTGTTTTTAAAGAACGGAAAAGGGCTTTTTCTGCTCCTAGCACCTGTATTGTGCTTGATGGCATTTTGGCAAGGTTCATCAAACCTCCAGCTAAAGTAATCAGTCGTGCACCTAGTAAAGCGCCTACTATTGCTTTTATGTTTGGTGCAACTTCTTCCATGATAGTGTCCAGATAATCATCTAATCTTTGCCTAAGTTGATATAAGTCTAAAATGGTTTTGCATAATGCTTGGATTTGTGTCAAGTCCGTTTCAGTTAGATCTGCACCCATAGATGTTTCTACTGCTTTCACTATTTTTCTAACCTTCGATTCAGGTATGTCTTCTTTGTCCAATGTTTCTTCTGTGAATTTGTCTTTGTCGCCAAGTTCAAAAACCAGGTGAGCGTAGGTTTCATGTTTATCTAGTAAACGGTCAAGTTCCGGGAAGTGTATGCCATACCATTCTCTTACTCTGCCCATGAACAGGTTTATGTTTTTGTCTAAATCATCGAGGGTCTGGATAGCTTGAACTATGATTAAGTCTCTCTTCTCACCAGCTTGTTTAACTTTGAGCTTTGTAAACTCTACGGCAAAGTCATGCATCCAACGGTTGAATTCCTCTATATCGCTAGCAAAGCCTGTTTTAACCGCGAGCCTTCCCATTCGAAGTTTTTCACCCTCTTTAGAAGTTTTTGAAACTTCAATCTTGACTCCTAATTTCCTCTGAACTTCTTCTGCGAGGTTTACCTTCTCAAAAACAAAAGAGTCATAACCGCTCTTCTGAAGTACCTTGATTAAATCTCGGATTTCATCCACTATTTTTCCAGCTTCAATCTCCATAAACGCCTTGGCTGCTATTCGCGGTTTTTTCGGAAAAAGCCTTTTTTCTACTATCTTGCTTCCTTTGTTGAAAGCTAATATCCCGAATGGACATTCAATTACTACCGCTTTCATCTATGTATTCTCCAACGTCGAAACCTTTAGACATCAACCACTATTCCTAAGCTTTATCTAAATAGAGTGATAACTCTTACTGAAAAAGTGTTCGCGGTGCATAACCTTTGAAAGTTAATCCCCTAACCACTAGTTTGGCTGGTTTGAAACTTGCAAATCCCACTATATTAGCTTCCGGAATCATGGGTTTATCTGCAGAATCATTGAGCAACATTGTTATGGGCGGAGCAGGTGCCATAGTCACCAAATCTATCGGGTTAAAACCGCGAAAAGGCTACACAAACCCAACAATCGTTCAAGTCGACTGTGGATTAATAAACGCCATGGGGCTTCCCAACCCTGGAATAAAGGAATTCATCAATGAGCTTCGTCAAACAAAAGATTTCAGCGTCCCAATTGTTGTTAGTGTTTATGGTTTCTCAGCTGAAGAATATGCACTTGTAACGAAGAAAGCTGTTGATGCTGGAGCTGAAGCTGTCGAACTAAATGTTTCATGTCCTCATGTTGAAGAAACAGGTTCAGAAATCGGGCAAAATCCAGAAATTCTAGCCAAAGTCGTCAAAAAAGTGAAGACTAGTGTGGAAAAACCCGTCCTTGTTAAATTATCTCCCAACATTACAAACATAACAGAAAATGCAGAAGCTGCGGCTAATGCAGGTGCAGATGCTTTAACAGCCATAAACACAGTCAAAGCAATGGCAATAGACACAGAAACAACGATGCCAATCCTGAGCAACAAAACAGGCGGATTNTCCGGTCCAGCAATAAAACCAATCGCGGTCAGATGCGTATANGAAATTTATGAATGTACTAAACTACCAATAATAGGATGCGGAGGAATAACGAATTGGCGCGACGCAGTAGAATTTCTTCTAGCAGGTGCCACAGCAATACAAATCGGAACAGCCATAGCAGAAAAAGGACCCAACATTTTCAAAGATATCACATATGGAATAAATACATACTTGAAGAGAAAAGGTTTCAAGAGTGTGAAAGAAATTGTCGGTTTATCGCATCGCAACTAACAAGCTGAGAACTGCACGTATTCTCCGTATAAAGATTGAAAGTCTGACAGTGAAGGCTTTCACTTTTAAAGACAAATATTGTTCAAAGGCTATGCCCGGTCAGTTCCTCATGCTATGGATTCCAGGGATAGATGAAATTCCCTTAAGCATACTCGATGTAGAAAACAGTACTGTATCAGTAGCTGTAAAGAAAGTTGGCATTGCTACCGATTCTCTTCACAGCAAAAAGGTAGGTGATCTAATAGGTGTTAGAGGTCCCTTCGGAAACAGTTTCACACTGGAAGAGGGCAGAATATTGATGGTCAGTGGAGGAACAGGGTCAGCCCCCATACTGTTTCTAGCCAAAAAGTTGGCATCAAAAACAACAAGAATAGTTTCCGTAATAGGTGCAAGAACAAGAGATGAACTATTATTCGTGAACGAATTCGAAAATATTCATGACAACGAAAATGATAGGATCATTTCTGTGACGGAGGATGGCAGTTATGGTGTCAAGGGCTTAGTCACAGTTCCACTGGAATCGCTTCTTGGAAGAGAAAAATTCGATATGGCTTATACTTGCGGTCCGGAACAAATGATGCGGAAAGTTTTCGATTTGACCGAAAAACATCATATACCTATAGAAGCCAGTCTTGAACGGTCAATGCGCTGCGGTATAGGATTATGCGGAAGCTGCATTATAGGCAAATACAGAGTATGCAAAGATGGACCAGTGTTTGCGGAGAAGCAACTGAGAGAAGTTACGAGTGAGTTCGGAATCTCAAAACGCGACTTCAACGGAAAAAGAATACCGTTAAATTCTCTTAAGAGCACAAATTGATTCCGTCAATTCTATATACATGATCGTATAACCTGCCAAGGGCCTCGTACATACATCATTAATTTTGATGAAAAATTGCATACATTAATAAAGCTGCAAACTCTCAGGAACCAAATTTATTTGTTGCTTTTTTTCAGTTTTGAATTCTTGTGACAGACGTGCAACTGTGCTATGCGCGTGCTTGTTTTATCTCAATTTCGCGGGGAGTCAAATACTGAAAATACAATGATATCATATTATGTTCTCTCTAGCTCATTTGAACTTGTAACAGTTTAGAAAACGGGTGCATATTACTGGCACCGAACAGTCTGAATTGTGCGCGCGTTTATGATTAAGTGGAAAAGATGCGGATTCACATTTAGGGAGGTCTTCCTTTAGACAAGCCCCAAGAATAAAAGCCTATTATTACTGGTTTCATTAAAATAGCAGTTGCAATTAATGCGGAGTAGAGAGCTAGTGAGATAAGCCCTGAACTCAACAAGATGAACTGAATAATTAGGCTGGTACTGAACCTTACGCTAAGCCCTAGACCCAATANCAGAGAGTATTTATTCCCAAGTAACCTTCGGAAAAGCAAGAAGGAAGAAAGAAGTTTTGACGTTTTTGCGACAATCCAGATCAGTGCAATCAGAGATGGAGAAATTAGAAGAGAAGCCACTGAGACTGAGGCTCCTATACTCAGAAAGAAAACAGGAGAAAGAAAGATGTAACCCAGAAACTCTGCAGCCTTTTCGTTTTCATACAATCTCTCTTTGGGCAGAAGTCCCTTAAAGGCCATACCAGCGAATATAGCGCCAACCGTTGCCAAACTCTCAAACACAAACCCGCCTACGGCGATAAACGAAAAGCATACAAGTAACGTCAGAAGTGAAGGCACATAAGACGGAGGATGATTCGCCTCTAAGATCCTTTTGACCTTATCGCCAAGTTTCATCACTGCAAATGTGAGGAGAAGCAGGCCAACTAAACCTAGAAGAATGTGTAATGGATCTGGAACATTCTGTACCTTCATTGTTGAAAAGAGTCCAGGTAGAACTGTGATAACCGCGAGCATTAAGACTTCTATTATGTCATCTAGAGTCCCTATTGCTAGTGTAAGTTGGCCGAAAGTTGTCTTGATGATTCCAAAATTGTTGAGGATAGGCAGGAGGATTGCCTCGCCGACAGTTGCAAAGGACATGGCTACAACTAGAGCAACGATGTAAGAACTGTTTACTTCAGCTGGAAATACGAAATAAAGAAGTAGACTTCCCAAAAAACCTTCGAGAGCAACTATGAAAATAGCACCNGCNACGGCGTATTTTCTCATTTTTCCCATTGTTCTAAAGTCTAGATTGAAACCTATTATGAAGAGGAGGAAGTACATTCCAAACGTTTCTAAGAGCTTGAAAACGTCGCTTTGAATAGTGCTTCTGAATAGGCCGAGTGCCGAGAGTAGGAGGCCGAAGAAGAGAGAAGCAAACATCCAAGGTATCTTGAGATGTTTTTCCAGCAGATGGCCGAAGAATAACGAAACACCATAAGTGATTGCCATCAAAAGCAAAATGTCTTCCATATCTGCTCCACCATTGTAGCACCTATTTGATAAGAGCGTACTTGATGGACGACGGAAGCAACGTTATGGCAAGAATGTTATCAAGCTTTATCAGTACGTGCAGGCTGGGTTCTGTTGTGTCTTTGAGAGGGTTTCCAATAGTGTCTCCGATAACCACTGCTGCTTGGGTTGTCAAACCAGATATTACAGGTGTTCGCGCGTNTGCAACGAGGAGCGGAACTACTGCCAGATCCATTTCTATTTGTCACGTTTCCTTTCCTTTCTAGCACTCTGACAACTTTTCCGCCAAATCTCAAGCTGACGTGTGCGATGGAGACGTGTTCGTCTGATCTCTTCCCGGCGTGTTTGAAGATAAGCATCTGTGCGCCTATATTCGATTATTTGTTTTGCCAACAACACTGCAAGTGAAGCGAGAGTGACACTGGAAAGAATCAAACACATATACAAAATGATATGCGTCACTAATTCACCTCCTTTAGCATTGCTCTCGCCTGATACCTGCAATATGGGCAGTAATGGTCTCCTGTTGGAATTGGGAGCAGTTCTCGTTCACACTTGACAAAAATCATGAACGATCCACACTCATTTCCTCTTTCCTACGAAAATCTTTGAATCGGTTGCATACATTCTCTGACGTGTTATCGTGTGCACATATTTCTCGCCCTTTATGATGAAGATGAAGTAATTCTCTCATCGCCTCATCTATCACAAGGTCATTACGACACATCACGACAGTTTCTGACTCATCTTTTTCTAGTTCCTCGATTCGTCTGACGATTTTTTCAGAAAGTTTGCTCATTTCAATTTTGATTCGCTGCATTTTCACCAGCATCATATGCCTAATTCCTTCCATGAACATTCTGACAAGTTTCCTCTTTCAGCATTAGATTATTTCGTTAGGCGTTGAAAGAAGAAAAAACATTTAAACTTATTCTTTAAACTTAAAGAATGGATTAATTGACTTAAATCTACTGGAACAATTTAAGCTTTTGCCACCAAACATTCTGAGACTAGAAGAGTACAAGAGGTCGGCAATAATCTTTACATTTCGTTTCATGAAGATTAGGTGAAACAGATGCGGATAAAACGAGATGTCACAATAACGTGCATACTGAAGATGCGTCAATGTACATGTCAAGCTTCTGGTAAGAACGTTTACATTGTAAAGGATGAGCCTACATGCACGTGCTCCTCAAGCTTCTCAGAATATCAGCTTCTGACTCTGTTTCAGTATTCATCAAAACAAATGCTGTTGGCATTTAGATTTCTTTCGGCGTGCTTCTAACCATAGCTTGTCCTTTTTCAGTGACTGAGTATTCACGATATGAGTTATGCTTCGTGTACCTGACCTTGCTCTTAATCAGACCACACTTTTCCAACAAATCTAGGTCTCTCTCCTGTTCGGGATGGTGAATATCCGTTCCCATCATATTTGTGGTAATAGTCCACCTACGAGCCTTTGCGATTCTGATCAAGAGAGACTTCAACCTTTCTGAGATTATAACAACCTCTTTTCGTTTCTCTTGAACTTCTTCCTCAATTTTTTCAAGCAAGATTTTATTTAAATCGATATCAATCACATCCACTGTTTAGACAAATAAACTTAGCAGATTATATTTCGCAATCAGCACCGCGAACATTGAAGCAACCAGTGACATTACTGTTATCAACGTGTTGAGTGAAGGTCCTGCAGTATCCTTAAATGGGTCACCAACTGTGTCGCCGACAACTGCAGCTTTATGTGCTTCTGAACCTTCACCACCAAAAGCGCCAGCTTCGATATATTTCTTAGCGTTGTCCCAGAGTCCACCAGAATTAGCCATTAGCAAAGCGAAAAGTAAACCAGAGAATATACTTCCTGCAAGGTATCCGCCTAAAGCTTTTATGCCTCCGATGAAGCCTACAGCCAATGTGGCAATTATTGCCATGAGGCTTGCTGGTAGAAGTTCCTCTAGTGCTCCAACAGTTGCGATGTCAACGCACCTTGCATAATCAGGCTTCGCATCTTTCTTTCCTTCTTTCAAGCCTGGAATCTCGTTGAATTGCCTTCTAATCTCTCCTATCATTCTATGGGCGTTTTTTCCTACACCGAGCATTACCATTGCTGAGAAAACTGGGGGTATAGCAATACCAATGAAAGCTCCGAGTAAGACTAGCGGGTCCATCAAGTTGAACTCAACGGTCCCTGATATCTCTCCAAATGTAGCGAGCAGAGCAAGCACTGTTAATCCTGCGGCACCTATTGCGAAACCTTTCGTTATGGCTTTAGCTGTGTTGCCTGCAGCGTCAAGCTTGTCTGTTATAGCCACTACTTCTTTTCCAAGCCCTGACTGTTCAGCTACGCCCTTAGCGTTGTCAACTATAGGTCCATATGCATCACTGGCAACTATCATCCCAACGATTGACAACATTCCCAAAGCAGCCATTCCAACGCCGAAGACAGCATATCCCTCGCCCATAGAATCGCAAAGGAAATATGCAACTGCTGATGCCGCGCCTATTCCTACTAACGGTGGAAAAACACTATGCAACCCATATGAAAAACCTGTTATTATGTTTAGCGCGGGGCCACTCCTAGAGGTTTCAGCTGTCTTTTTAGCGGGCATACGGTCTATAGACGTGTAATAATCTGAAGTTATTCCAATTACAATCCCAGCTACTAATCCAACAAGCGTTGCACCCCATATCCGAACGTCAACATGAAGATATATTGTTACTGCGAAGGTTAAGATCGCATATAGTATGCAGGTGATGTAAGTTCCCGTATTGAGAGCTTTTCCAGGGTTACCCCTCTTTCTTACTTTTACAGTTGCTACACCAACGAGGGCAGAGATTATACCCAAACCAGCAAAAATCAACGGAATTTCATGCGCTATAGGAAATACATGTCTCAACGCGTGCCCAAGTATCATTACAGCCACTATACTTGCAATATATGAGTCAGCTAAGTCCGCTCCCATTCCGGCAACATCACCTACATTGTCACCTACATTGTCGGCTATAACTGCTGGATTCCTCGGGTCATCTTCGGGAATACCCAATTCCACTTTACCAACTAAGTCAGCGCTGATGTCCGCGGTCTTGGTGTATATGCCCCCGCCTGCCTTTGCGAAGAGTGCGAGGGCACTTGCACCAAAACTGAAACCTAAGACTATCTTAGGATCTTTTGTGACTGCGTAGACTATACTTACCCCTAGAAGTGAAAAGCCTACAACTGATAAGCCCATAACTGCTCCACCGCGGAAACCAATTGGAAATGCCTTGTCTAATCCTTCTTTAGCTGCATTGGCTGTTTTTGCATTTGCTCTTGTTGCTACATCCATACCAAAAAAGCCAGCTAGAGCTGAACAGAAAGCACCGAATACATATGCTATAGCTAGACTTAAGTTTTGGACTACATTTTCGCTTGTCCAAATTGGTGTAGGGAGCAAGATTCCAATCAATATAGCCATTATGAAGACGAATATCAGCAAGATTGTGTATTCTCGCCTCAGAAACGCGTTTGCCCCCTCTCTTATCGCAGCGGAAATCTCTTGCATTCTCTCGGTTCCGCTGTCCTGTTTATTAACATAATAATAAAGATAGAATCCTGCTATGATCGAGATTAAGGCCGATATTGGCGCCACTATCCATGATTCAAGCAACTTTCAACTCCTCCAAAAGATTCAATTATGTTATGGCAACACCTTAGCCAGCATCGTATGCCTACTTCCTTTCCTGAACATTCTGACAAGTTTCCTCTTTCCAGCACGAGATTATTTTGTTAGGCGTTGAAAGAAGAAAAAGCATTTAAACTTGCTCTATAAACTTAACTAATAGATTAATGACTTTAAGTCGATTAAACATAGTTTAAATTTAGGAGTGTCATAATTGTCCGAAACTAGGAAGATTCAAGAGATTGGGAAAAGCCTTTACGTCTCGCTTCCTAAAGATTGGGCAGAGCAGATGCAACTCAAGCGAGGCGACATTGTAACTCTAATTCCCCAACAAGATGGGTCTATATCTGTTTACCCTGAAGAAAAGGAAGAAGATTTTAAGCAGATAGATTTGGAAATCAATGAAGAGTCAGAGCAGTCTCTTAGGAGAAGAATCACAGGTGCTTATGTAGACGGTTTTGACATCATCCAATTGAGGACCAAAGACAGGTTCAATGACAAACATCATGACGTCATCCGAGAGATAACTGAAGAATTGTTCGGACTTGAAGTCGTTCACTCAGGATCAAATATCGTGACAATCGAGTGTCTGTTAAAACCTAATTTGCCTATTGAAAAGACAATTGACAGGATTCTCAACATCACAAAAGCAATGTTTGACGAAACAATATCAGCTTTGAAAGAACATGACATCAACCTAGCTAGAGGTGTGAGCAGAAGGATTCGGGACATAAAACGTCTTTCTCTTGTCATTTATCGGGCACTTCGAAGTATGATTTTATTTCCAACGCTTGCAGCCCGAGAGAAGATGAGTTTGGTAGATTCCGTTGACTATCTACATGTTCTTTATAGAATAACTGGCACGGCGTACAACATCAAAAAATCATCGGAAAGCATCGTAAACATGGGGACACAAAAACTTCCAATGTCTGTTTCAAAACGTCTTTCTGAAACATCTGACCTCACACGGAAACTGTATGAGGAAGCCATCCAAGCGCTCATTTCTAACGACATAGTACTCGCTGATCACGTTTTAGATGTTGAACCTGATTATAACGAACTGTGGAACCTTTGTTTGAAGGCAAGTCAGAATTCGCAAATCACTAGCTTGACCTTCTCATACGTGCATAGAATCATTGATAACCTTACACAGATACAGCAATACGCAGCTGAAATTGCTGAGATAGCTATCGATCGTGCTGAAACTCAAAAAAAGAAAGCAGATTGACAACGCGCGAAAGATTGTTCCCAGTGCAAATCAAAAATGTCTCACGACTTCCCTTCCTTTTCCATGTTGACTATCGTTTCACCACGTTCCTGTAGAAGTTTTCGATGATTTTGTATCCTTCTAAATGTACTTCGCCTTTGATGTTTATTCGTTCTGGGTGAAATTGAACGCCATAAAATGGGCTGTGTTTATGCTTTATTGCCTCTACTTCACATGAATGGGAGTCTGCAAGTAGAACCAGATTGGCTTGGTCAAGACTTTCCTTTAAGACATAGTCGTAATGCGATTGAGCTAAAGGTATCATTTCAAGTTTTTCGAAACCCGCAAATACTTCATCAACCTCAACAATACGGACTTTTTCAAATTTATCTTTAACCAGTTCAGAGAGTGATGCTACATTAGCGCCTAATGACCAACAGAGTAACTGGTGACCATAGCAAATACCGAATACTGGTATATCGAGTTGCTTGACTAAGTCAATGGTTCCCGCGAACATATCTCTATGCAATGAATATACTATTCTAGCTTTTGATCCACTTATTATAACAGCATCTATGTTTTTGTCAATTCGGTAATCGGCATAAATATCTCGGAATCGGATAACATTACATTCACTGAACTTGCCGATAGCTTTGAGCAAGGTCTCATCATTCCAAGATCTCAGAGAACAATCAATGAGTGATGATTTTGTCATGATTAATAACTTAACTCACTGACTTATAATAGTCTGCGCACATCCTCACATGGTCCCTCCCTAAATCCACGAAGAAAGAGTAGGAAAACGGCAATACCTGGAGTCCCCAAGAAAGCCTGAAAACTCTCCACATGATAAAGCGCGTGCATGATAACTGTTTGGATTCGCACGCTCAGTGTATTATTATTGTACTATTAGTCAGGTGCCACTGGATCAGGTTGATCTGGACTTACTTCACCTTTTCTGATGTCTGCAAAGATGAAATTCTCAGAAGGCACGGGAGAGTCAGCCACCCTCCTTAGCATCAATAATTGTCCTACATGAGTCATAGAATCCGAGAGAGGTCCATGAAGAAGCTGTTCTTCTGTGACCTGGTTTGGGTTCTTCTCTTGGAATGACTTGTCCAGCTTTGACAGTATATTGTAGAATGCATCAACCTCAGCATTCCATGACCTTATTTCACAGTAGGTTGTATCATAGTGTTCAAAGAAGCTGTGTGCGTAAGTGAGTACACCTGTAATGTGGTGTAATATTCTTAATGGTGTTCTAACTCCTTTTCCAATGTGAAGGTTTGGATAGGTTTCTGGGGCGTTCTTTATTGCCTTGGTGGCTCGATAGGCTATTGAGGCAAGAAAGTGTCTAAGCATCTTGCGTTTCTCAGCTTCCAATTTTTTTATCACCTTTCTTAACATGTCTGAACCATTTTTTTTCTGCTATTGGCATTCTCTACTGGAATTTAGGCTTTTCAACTATTATGTGTACGCCTATCGGTTTCAAGTGATGCTTGAACTACGTGCGAAAAATCGTGTGCTTCAGTGATTATTCCAGTAATATCTTTTGAATATGTGGTACTCTTCCTTAGCCGTGTGAATCTAAAAAGTGACGGATTGTATTACTGGAGTTTTCCACCGCAGTTGCTGCAGAATTTGCTGGTGGACAGGTTTTTCGTTTTGCATTTGGGGCAATCAATTTCCTGTGGCTTCAATGGAACCCCGCAGTTTCCACAGAATTTCATCGTCGCCGGAACGTCTGCACCACACTTTGGACATTTCACTTTGGGTACTGGGGTAAGGCTTTTTCCACAGTTTCCGCAGAATTTGGTTCCAATAGGATTATGGGTTCCGCAATTTTGACATACGATGACTTGCTGTGGTGTTGTAGGAGCTTGAGATGATTGCATTGTTTTTGCCATAGTTGTTCCCATGGCTATTCCAACGCCTGCTCCGACGCCAGCGGCTGCGGCTCCTCCTTCTCCACTGGGAAGTTCTGCGGTTGTCTCTTTCATGTATTGCATTGCCATAGCTTGTTGTCCCATGCCTGAGGCGAATCGTCTTGCTTCTTCTGGTATTTTGACGCCTTCGAAGACTGTGTCTATGATTTTGATGCCTATTCGTGCGGCTTCATCTCTTATTATTAAGGAGACTTTGTCAGTGGTTTCGTCTACGTTTTTGACTAGGTTGAAAATGTCGAAGTTGGCGAATTCATCTATTACCCGTTCTTTTATGAAGCCACGTATATATTCTTCAACGTCACTGGATGTGCTGGCTCCTCGGTTTCCAAAAAATTCTACCACGAAGAGTTTTGGGTCTTCTACCTTGTGAAGTAGGTAACCGTGGAAACCGATTTCCGCTTGATATTGTATGGATCCGCTTGGTGCTGAATATGCTTGTCCACCGAAGTTTCCTCTGTATTGGCTGTTGCTCACAAATATGACTTCACATTCAAAGATGTCACCAATTATTCTTAGGGCTTTCAAGGCCCCTGTAAGAAGTGGAATGTTCTTNCTTGTTATTGTATGTCTACCTGGACCNAAAACATCATAGGCTTTTCCGTCACGGAAAAAGACAGCCCACTGATTCTCTTTAACGACTACTTGGCTGCCATATTTTAATGAGAGATTGGGAAATCTGTGAGCTATGTCTTCAGGACCTGCGAAATCCCAAGAAACCTTTTCGACTAATGGCATTTTTGTGTCCACCTTAAATTTCTAATGGTCTGAATTGTTTGTCTCTTTCGTGCCATTTTTTCTCAAAACCGAGTAATAAACCTTTTACTTTCTTCACTTCTGCTGGCATGTTGGTCCAGTTTTCAGCTTCTGCTTCACTGTAAATCTTGTTCACGTTTTCCTTTATGCTTTCGACATCGCTGCTCAACGTTTTGTCGTAGTTGAAGACTCTCGCAAGTTCTTCTTCTCGTATGTGGCCTTTTCGGTCCATGAGACCAGCGTAACCATAGTCTGCATGTCTAACCTTTTCCAGGACTCGGTCCAGCACTTGGATGACTTTTTTGAAGTCTCTGCTTGAAGTTGCTTTGCCTGCGTCTAAGGCTGCCAAGTAAGTGTCTTCCCATACGTGGCGTACATCACGGAGATCCGTGTAATATAAGTCTCGAAGCTTTTTGTCAAGTTCTCTTAAATCCTCTTTTGTTCCGTATCCTAACGTGAAGAAGTTCTGAATATCAGAAAGTATGCCTTGTTTATCTTTAACCTTCTCGATAGTTTCGCGTTCTGCCATTCACTAAACCCTTCTTCTATTTCACTCTGTTATATGTGCACGCGCACCATTTAAATGAAGGTTTGATTTGGCATATAAAGATTTTAGCGTAGTTTCTAAAAACATAAATACGATTTGATAGATTCGGATAATTGGTTAAACCTGATTGGGGACGATGGTCTTTGTCTTTCTTGAAGAGGTTCAGAAAACCAAAATCTACTGTCTCGTTGATGATTCCTAAGACCATTTTTGAGTTAGGAGAAGAGTTGAAGGGAGAAATCATAGTTTCATGTGAAGAAGAATTTGATGCGACTGAAGTGAGAGCTGAACTCCGATGCGTCGAGAAGAAAGAGAAGATAGCGTGGATATATGATGCTCGGGCGAAGCGTAGAGTGCGAAAACCAGTGACAGAGCATAACACGTTGGTTTCCGTCAATCCGAAAGCAAAGGGCAAACTGCACATGGTACCTGGCTTCAAGAAAACCTTTCCAATAAGCGTTGATATTCCTGCTGGGGGAAGAGAAACCTTTCACGACAGAAAGACAAGCGTCACCTGGTCAATCAAAGGAGTAGTAGCCATTAAAGGACGCCCTGACGTGACCAGCGAAACAATAAAATTGAGGGTGAATAAACCATCAGCAGTGCCAAAACCTAAAAAGGTAGTCATGATACCCTGCCAATATTGCGATACTCCAGTGCCTGAGACAGCATCGGAATGTCCAACATGTGGCGCACACAATTTCAAGTCATGACTAGGCTACATGCGTTAAACCTTAGGCGATAATTATTAATATTCAGTTTGATTTTTGTCAATTGGAGTTGAAGTGAATTGTTCAACCGAAACGTCGGATTGATTTTAACGTTTGGATTGCTGATAAGTCTCGTCAGCGGCCTGTTTTGCTTTGTGCATGCTTCTTTGAGTAGTGATGAACTTGTTGTCAATGGGGGTTTTGAGACTGGGGACATTGATGGATGGAGTAACGTTGGACCAGGTACTGCCTCGGTCTCAGATGCTGATAATTACACAGGGTCTTACAGCTTGCTGATGCGTGGGTATACGGCGATTATCTTTGAACAGGTTTTGAACGTGAATTCAACGGCTAAAGCTCTTGGGAATCTGACTTGCCATTTGAGAGTTCCATCGTATCCTGACATCGACTGGGATATCTCTGATCTTGAGGATCCAAGTTTCAGCATTTCAGTTTACTATTCAGATGGTGAGTCGAAGTCAACGGTTATCAACTTCACGACGGCAGAATGGTTCGAATTCGAGTTTCCCATGAACACTACGAAACGTCTCAGCAAGCTCAGTTACTCCTCTTATTCTATTACAGAAGTCTATCTGGATGACGTTTCGCTCCTTGGAATACGTGTCTATCAAGGTGACCTCCTAGTATCAGGTAATGAGGTGTTCGTGATAGAGAATGATTGGTTTCATATCAATGGAAGCATCTTCGTTGAGGGAAATGCCACGCTGATCTTACGGAATGCCACAGTTGACTTCATGAGCCTTGTCCATGGAATATTTCTCCAGAACCCAGCTATGGGAAATCCTAGGCTCATCGCTGAAGACTCTGCAATAGTCGGAATGAGTTACAGCCGCCACTATGCCAATAGCTCGCTAATGTTCAAGAATTGTTCCGTCAGCGGATACCTACACTTCTATGATACCGCTAACGTGACAATAATTGATTCCCAAATGAGCAGAGGCTTGACTGCAAGAGAAAGCTCAACAGTTACTATATTCAACTCAACAGTAGAAAGGTTAGTTGTTTCAAGCCGCTTGACAAATGCTTCAGTCAGAAACCTCACACCGTCACTATTTGAATGGTGGAATTTCTGGAGCAACTGTTCTGTAGCTATCAATGTTGGAGGTGAGGCTCCAAACGTCACGTTGGTAAACACCGAAATTGAGGAATGGGAGTTGAGCTTTCAGTCTGCTTCACACGCAGAGATCGCTTCCTCAAGGCTTGACCACGTTCACGCCAACAGTGTTACTATGCTGACAATAACTAACTGTACTGTGAACGATTTGGAGCTGTACGATTCTGTCATAGTCAAATCGTTGAATTCCACTTACACACAGATTAGGCTCTTTGACTCTACAAAGGTTTACATCAGTTGGTACCTCAATGTCCACGTTGTCGACTCAGACAGCCAACCTGTCCCATTGGCAAACGTTACTGCAACAAGTGAGAATACAACATTGGCTCAGTCGAAGCTCTCTAACTCGCAGGGATGGGCAACCCTTACCCTATTAGAGAAGATGATGAATAATACGGGAGCATATCCTGAAGGAAACTACACGGTGGAAGCTGAGTACGATTTCTATTCAGACAGCGCCAGCGTTGAAATGACCGGTAACATGCAAATAGTGCTTCAGCTGCCTTTCATCATACCAGAGTTTACCTTGGCAGTGGTTTTGCTGTTGCTTTTCTCTGCTGCTCTACTCATAATTATACTGTGCAGGAGATGCGTCGCACCTTCTTTGAAGCCTTGATGCAGTAGGCGTTTAGTTGTCCAGGAGAATTCTGTAGTGGGCCGGGAGAGATTTGAACTCTCGGCCTTTCGGTTTCTAAAGGAACTATGGTAGATTGTGTCCTTTATCAGCCGAACGCTCCAGCCAAGCTGAGCTACCGGCCCACGAAACGTTAAATACTATTAGATTCTTTAGGTGTTTTTAAGGATTTTCGGAATCTTTTATTATTGGTTGAATGTTAATCTTTCTTGGGTCCGTAGCCTAGTTAGGATTAAGGCACTGGCCTTCGGAGCCGGAGATCGGGGGTTCAAATCCCCTCGGACCCGCTGGTTTCTGGTTGCAGATGCTTCTATGGAGCGTGGAGGTTGACCAAACAATTTTGGTTGAGATTTGGATAGCTAGAGTCTGAATTTTTCTTTGAATCTGTGATTATGAGCAGTCAGTTTTTAAACGTAATGTTAAATTTGATGTTATTAGTTTCTTCAGAAAAGACAGATTTTGTTTAAGAGTGTTTTTGATGAAATTGTGAATGTGCACGTTTTCGGGGTTTTCTAGAAGAATAGAAGGATGTTCTAGAACATGTGTATGGTTGTTTCATACCTATGTATTTTTAAGGTAGAGTCTATGATTAAGATTTGCAATTTGCGAGAAGAGGCTTTAATGGAAGATTGGATGTGAATTGTTGACGGTGGAAGCGTTTCTATTCCGCTCCTGTCAGGGAGGGATTTACTAGTGGAGGTTTTAGGTCGCGAGAAGATTGTTGAAGAGTTGCGGGAGCGGTGGAAGAGGTTGTGGAGAGAACGGGTGGATGATAAGGTGAAGGCTGAGGGGATTGCGAATTCCGATTTTCCGAGATTGTTTGTTGATAGGGGTACTGTGATTTTTGCTACGAGGGATTTTAAGCCTTTGAGTTTTAGAGAGATTTTGGAATTGAATGATTTGGTTGATGTGGACCGGTTTCTTCCTAGTCCTCATGTAGGTGGATGGGGGAAGTTTATTAGAACAGTGATTACAAGGCAAAAGCCTAAAGAGAGGATTGTGGAGACCCGTCGGTATTTGGATAGTAAGAAGAAGAGGCAGCATGTACGAAAAGGCGGGCATGGCTGGCTTCACATCTAATTCGCATGCAATTCAACATTGTTTATGGTTTCTCTGGCATGGGATGACTGCTTCAGAAGTATTGTGTGAGGGATTAAGCTTGGGTAGTTATAGAAGCAGGTTAGATATTATAGCGGATATTCTGCATGTGATAGATGGTGGAAGTACTAAGAAGACGCAGGTGATGTATCAGGCTAATTTGAGTTATAAGCTTTTGAAGAAGTATCTGGCTGAGGTTTTGAGAGCAAGTCTTGTCCGTTTTGACCGTAGAGGAAAATGTTATTTGATTACTGTTAAGGGAGAACGGTTTCTGGAAAAATATAAGAAGTATTCTAGATGGAACAAGAATATTGAGAAGCGACTTACTGAACTTGATAATAGCAAGAAGGCTTTGGAGAACTTAACTTCCAGCAAGTAAATTGTGTCTGGATAAACTGGTTTTTTCTTTTGTTCTTCCTAGGTTTTTGAGAGTGTGATTTAATGTTGTGGAGTACTAAGGTTGGCTCAGCCTTCCTAGCCGTCATTTTCTTTCTCCTTGTTGTTGTGGGTGGTTCTTCTGTTGTTTTTGGTGTTGATGGTTCGACGCGGGTGGAGGCTAGGTCTGTCATTGTTGATGCTGAAGAGACGATTGCTGATTGTTACAGGGTTGTTGCTGATGCAGATGGGGCTGGAGCGAATGTCTCAGCTTTGTTGGCCATTCTTGAAGACAGTGGTTGGTTGTTGTCGAGGGCTAAGGTGGCTTATGCGTCGGGGTATTACGGTTTCGCTCTTGATAATGCTACTCTAAGCAGGGATGGCTTAAGCGGTGTTGTTGCTGGGGCTGAGGACTTGAAGAAGGCTGCTGAGGAAGAGAGTCATTGGGATTTCATGGTCAACGTTGTGGGTTCTGTTGTTGGCACTGGCATTGTAGTTTTTAGCGGTTTTCTTGCTTGGTTTTTGTTGAAGAAACGGGCAGCTAGGAGTGTAGCTTGATGATTGTGGAGGAGCATGGTGGTTTTTTTATGGTTGTTGTTG
>JGI2172J19969_10000273_pt1 | contig 21728 bp, 17 predicted proteins | sample DeeMarSWOR230_32_FD_19969 | JGI IMG/M metagenome (IMG submission 19969)
TGACACGGAGTCCCGTCACTTTGGGACAAACTCAAATATTTATTTGTCGACTAAAGGAAAAAGGTTAACATGATTATCCCGATCGGTCACGAAAGCGATACCGTCCGCCGGCTTCCCTGGATCACCTTCACCATCATGGCTGCCTGCCTGATCGTTCATATCGTGATTACGGCGACCATGCGCAAGCAGATCCAGGATATGGGAGTCACCATCCAGGAGCTTTTCAATTATTATTTCACCCATCCCTACCTTGAGCTTGACCCCGAGATCGGAAAGCTTCTGGGCGTCGAGGACCAGCTGGAAAGGATAGAGGAGTTCCTGGAAACTCCGGCTGTGAAACCGGATAGGTTCACACTCCAGGCTCAGCAGCAAGAGCTGGACAGCTTGACGGAAAAGTTCAAAGAAATCTATAAGAATATCCCCTATAGAAAATACGGCTTCATTCCAGCTCAACAGACGCTGCTGGGACTTCTGACTTACATGTTCATCCATGGAGGCTGGCTCCATCTCCTGGGAAACCTGCTCTTTCTCTATCTCTCCGCTCCCTTTATCGAGGATGTCTGGGGCAGACCGCTCTTTGCTGCCTTTTACCTGTTGATGGGCATCGGTTCGGCAGAGCTGTTTGCCTTGAACTACCCAAATTCCATGACCCCTTTGATCGGCGCTTCCGGGGCGATTTCAGGGGTTATGGGTGCGTTCCTGCTCCGCTATCTCAAGACCAAGATCAAGTTTTTCTACGTGTTGATCCCTTTCATCTTCATCCGCGGAACCTTTAAAGCTCCAGCCTGGATGATGCTTCCTCTCTGGCTGTTGCTCGAGCTCCTCAATGCCAGGATGATGGATGTCATCAATCCCAGGGGAGGAGGAAGCGTGGCCCACTGGGCCCATGTCTGGGGATTCATATTTGGCTTTCTTTTCGCCCTGATGATAAAGTATTTCAATGTCGAGGAGAAATATATCCATAAGAAAATCGAAGGCAAAATTTCTTTTATGGACCCAGGTTTCCAGGTTTATGAGGAGGCAATCGAACTCCAGAATCAAGGGAGAAGAGAAGAAGCCTATGCCAAACTTCTGGAGGGCGCCCAGAAGTACCCGGGTCACCATGACCTGGCGGTAGGCCTCTGGAATCTCGCCGCAGAGCTGGGAAAAGAAGAAGACGCAGCCAGCCATCTGGCCAAAGCCATCAAGGAGATGCTGAAAAAAGAGCAGATCGAAGCCGCGCTCAATCACTATCGTCAGTTAAGAGAAAAAGCGCCCCAGGCACCTCTCAGCGTTTATTTCAAAATGACCATGCTGGACCATCTGATTCGGAGAGTGGAGATCGATGAAGCCACAAGCCTGGCCAACGAGATTATCAAGGAAGTAGACCAGAGCGCTCCCCTGGGACTGGTGATGCAGCTTGTCAGCGCCACAGAGGCTTTAGGAGACAGGATACAGAGAAAGGCAATCGAACTGGCCCTCAGTCATCCGAATATTCCCGCCGATAAAAAAGAGAACCTTCAATCCCGATTGAGCCAGCTAGCCGAGCCATCTCTTCCTCAGATGCCCAGGAGGGATTTTGGATATTACGCCGTAACCCCGCCGGAGGAGCCGGCTGAACCCGGGCCGGAAGCCCCAGAAGCACTCCCCGAGGAACCGCCATCGACGGCCCCAGCCCCTGAAGCACCCCCTTCCACCGAACCATCTCCTGTCCCTGAGGCAAGAAAGATAAACTTGATGCAGGGAGTTCCGACATATCTCCGGGAGGGAAAAATGGGGCTGGATGTGTCAGGAGTCGGCAGCCGGGTTTTGACCCTCAGCAATGTTCAAGCTATCGCCGTGGTAAGGATTTTGCCAGTTATGGACCGTCCTTTTTATCTGATCGACCTCTTCCTTGATGACCCGCAATCCGACAAGCCTGCTCTTCGCGCGGTCCGCATCCTCAGCTCTACTTTTGATCCCATGGAGTTGGTGACCGGCGCCTTGGACTTCCTGTCCGCGTTTCGAAGTTTTATTACCCAGCTTTTAGAGCTGAGCAAAGCCCGCCCTCATCCGGACCTGGACACAGTGATGCTGAGGAATATTCAAGAGTTCGGCTCTATCGAGGAGTACGAGTTTTCCCTTTAAAACCGGATTGAGTGACTGACGGTTCCTATTTCTTACTAACCCACGTTCCGTCTTTGAATTCTTGAATCTCAATACTGTATCTCTTCACGAATTTGTAATCATCTTCAGTGACCACAGAATAGGCTTTGCCATTTTTAAAAAAGAGTAGCCCAGCCCATATTCCCTCTGCCGGGATCGGCGTTTTAAAATGGGCGATGTATTTTCCTTCCTGGTCAAAAATGTCGATAAGTGTGTATTCGTCCTCAACGGAATCGACTATCACCGCCAGCCAACCATTCTCCAGCAAGGTGAGACCTTGATATGCAGGCTTATACTTCGGAAATTTTATATTCTGAAGAGCTTTTTCCTTTATGTCCTCAGTAATAATAGCTGGGAGATTCTCGCTGGCAATTTTAACAAAACTTTCTTTATCTTTTTTACTCACTGGAATTGGCTCAGAGTCTCTGTTGATTTTCTTGATTAATTTGCCTTCAGGGGAATAAACGTTGATCTCGTATTTTTCGGGGTAGCCCAGGTAGATGGAGTCGTTATCCGCCAGTACAGTAATGGGCAGCGGTCTGAATGCCGAAATACTGAACACCTTGGCAATATATTCTCCCATTGAAGAGGCATCCAGCCCTGTTGGCAGGGGCATTTCTATTTCATCTTTAAAAAGTTCTGCGACAATATTGAACTCGCCATCGAAAAGACCATACAGAGAGGATAGTTTCTGGACGTTGCCTTCTTCAGATACGGAGGACTTATTGGCAATGATGAAATCCTTTGAGTTGATAATAACCTGAGAAAACCTTTCTGTCATGCGTATCTGCCTGAGATATTTGCCTTCCTTATCGAAAAAAGAAATTCTGTTATTCTGGGCGTCATTGATGTAGATATTGTTGTCTTTATCGAATCCAATAAATGAAAAACTTCCAAACTCCCCCGGACCCTGACCTTCTCTGCCGATCGTGAGAAGATACTTGCCGTTAGCGTTGTATTTCAGGATTCTATGAGTGGCTAAGTCACTCACATAAAAATTTCCGTCTTCATCCGTGTTAAAAAAAATGTTTTGACCAAACATATAATTCTCGTCTCCCTCGACTTCTCCTATGGAAAGTTCCTCGGTAAAGACAATCCGCAAATTCAGCGCAGGCGTTTTGGGGTTGGTGATGATGACAACCTCATTCGGTTTTTGAATTCCTGGTGTTTTTTCAGCAGCGGATTCAGCGGGAAAATAACTCATGGCTAAAAAAATCAGGATAAGCAGGGATGCAAAAGAATATATTTTTTTCTTCATTTCTTCCCCTTGGTGAAGGACTGTGGCTTACGCCTCCCTTGCGTGATGTTAAATCGCGAATGGAATCTCTTTTTATTCTACTAAACTGAGGCCTGAAAGTCACTTTTATGATTGCCCAGAATTGTTCCAATTTCCTGTGGCATCTGGAATGTTCGCCGCGAAAAATTGAAAGATGACTCCTGTTTGACTATATCCGGTGTTGGGGATCGTCAGGCACGGTATAGGGAACGCTGGCTCTTATTTTCTTGCCTTCTATTCCTGGTCGCGGGGGGCGCTGAGCTCTTTGAGCATGTCGATGATATTTTTAATCCCGCCAAAAATCACGACAACCACCAGAAGCGAATAAGCGGAGAGGCAGAAGAAAAGGACAAATTTCCATAATAATACCCAAGTCATGGTGAGGCCTCCGACTTTTTTTCTTTATCAGGAAAAAGAAGAGAACCGATGATCATTCCCAGGATGGCGATGACAAAAGTCATCAGGCCGATGAATTTATCGCTGGCGTAGAAAGGAACGTTATCTCCCCGGGTCCAGGGTCCTATCCCCCCGAAGGCCAGCACACCCGCCCATAGAGCGGTCATGGCTCCGGTTTTGCTCGCCTTTTTCCAGTATAAGCCAGCTGTGACCACGGTGAATGCTCCTGCCAGATAGATGGTCCCGGTCACCGCCATATAATTCCAGAGGGAGACAGGCGCTTCGAACCAGAGCCCCCAGATGAGCAGGAAGAGCCCGATGCAGACGATCGAGATGCGGGTGATGAGCATGCGCGATTTATCCGAGAGCTTTCCTTTTTTTAAAGGTGCGACGATATCCTGGGTAATGACAGAGCTCCAGCTCAAAAGATAGCTGTCATGAGTGGACATGAAGGCGGCGAACATCCCGGCTGCGATTAGCCCCAGAAATCCGCTCGGTAGCACTTTAGCGATGAAGATGGGCATGCCGAATTGGCTGTTGATAGCATCCGGGCCCTGGAAGGCAGAGAGCAGTTTGGGAGTTTGCGAGACAAAGACGAAAGCGCAGATTCCCCAGAGCATCGGGATGACCCGTCGGGCAAGATAGGAGATGGAGCCCCAGGCAAAAAGCTGCTTAGCGACTTTAGGAGACTTAGCTGCCAGTGCGCGCAGCGTCCCCGACTGCCACAATGCTCCGGCAGAAAAGGTGAGGACGACCATGAAGATGACATAGATCGATCCGAAACCGGAGCCCTCGGCAACCGGATTGAACCAGGAGGCTTGATTGACGGTCTCCGGAGCCTTGAAGAGATTCCCCAAGCCGATCTTGGTGATGGCAAAATAGGAGCCTATCAGCATTCCGATGGAGAGCACTACAAACTGCAGGAAGTCGTTCAGGACAACCGAGACCATACCCCCCAGAACCGTGTAAACGAGCACCATAATCAGCATGACTGACATAAAAATCTTCAGACCGGCCGGGTTGCTGTATCCGGTGACGCCCATCATGAACCGGGCTCCGGCCTGGAGAAAAAGCCCCATGTTCATGATCCCCCCAAGAGCTAAAAGGGATCCTCCGACGATCCGCACGGTTCTCCCGAACCTTATTTCGTAGAACTCGGGGATGGTCATGATCCGCAGTTCGCGCAGTTTGTAAACGATGAATCCGGTCAGCCCGATGGCGAGGATGCAGACGGTCTCGATGATCCCCACGTGAAACGCGGAAAAGCCGTGTTTGAAGCCCAGCTCAGAGTTGTACATGACTGTGACCAGGCCCAGTTCCGTCCCGGTTAAAGTGGCGATGGCCACAAACAGCCTGAGGGAACGGCCGGCAACGATGAAATCACTCAACTGGCGGACATATTTGCGGACGATGACTCCGATTACGACCGGGATGCAGATATAAACCATCACGATGATCCAGTCGATCGTGGCGAAGTTAGTGGAGAAGACGTCCATAGGTTATAGCCTCCTTATCATGAATGATCTGCTCTTTCCTTTATTTTGAATATTATATTTATCATATTTCGCATTCTTTATTAACCTGAATTATTCATAAAATCTGCCGACACCCTATTCAAATCAACCTTTAAGTGGAAAACCACAGTCGGGGTCAGGCTTTATCCTCATGATGAAAAAGGGGCTCTATTTTGCCCTCGAACATCTCTTCACGAAAAAGCCTGACCCCAAACGTTTTTTCCCCTTCGGGCGAGCCGATCTTACCGGTGACATATGTATTCCATAGAGGACAGATATTGATAAAATAAGGTTTTAATTCCCTGTATTTTTTTGGCATAAATTTTGCTAATGATTAAAGCAAGAAAGGATGTGAAGTGGAGTAGAAGAGATCAAGGAGTGAAATTATCTTGATTGTTTGATTTTTTAAATAGAGCTATAATTATTGAAACAGAATTGAGATAAACAGGAGGGAATGAGCAATGAGAAAATACATCCTTACATTCGCGATTTTCATTCTCAGCTTTACCTTGCTAGCCCAGGAAGCCTCTCATCAGACTCTGGTCATCAATGTCGAGGTTCCTGTCCGTGTATTCAGAGGAAGCCTCTTTATCGACAGCCTGACTATTGATGATTTTGAAGTCTACGAGGACGGCAAACTCCAGAGGCTGGAAGCGGTCTACCTGATAAATAAGAAGAACATCGAACGAAAGGAAGAGAAGAAGAAATTCGACCCGGATACGGCCAGGACTTTTTATCTCTTTTTCGAGATAACCGACTACTCATCAAGGATAGATGATGCTCTGCACTATTTCATGCAGAATGTCCTTCTGCCTGAGGATGATCTTGTTATCGTGACTCCGATGAAGACCTACGAGATGAACCCGCAGGCTTTGAAGCTCAGGTCGAATGATGAGATTGTGAAGGAGCTGCGGGGTCTGTTGAGAAGAGACGCCATGATCGGCAGCTCAGAATACAGAAGCTCGCTTTCCGAATTGACAAAATTGACCAAAGCCTTTTCAGCGGTCTTTCAGAGTACAGGTGAAGAAGGAATAAGGCTGGACACAGACGTTTCGTCTGAATTTGCGGAGGCCTATGAACGGGATCCCTCACTGCTGTTGGGAATGCTGATCGACAATTACCGGAATGTCATGGAGAGGCTTAATCAGCTGCGTTACATCGATCAATCCAAACTTCTGGATTTCGCCGGGTCTCTGAAAGATAAGCAAGGACAGAAGTATGTTTTCCTCTTCTACCAAAGAGAATATATCCCCCAGGTCGAGCCAAGTCTCCTGATGAAAATTGAAAGTGAATTTCAGTCATCTCAGCACCTTACTCAAAATCTCGCGGGACTTTTTAGTTTATTTAAAAGAGATATTACCTTTGACGTTGACTGGGTCAAACAGGCTTACGCAGACTCTTCCGCCTCCATTCATTTCATGTTTTTCACCCAACCGGCACAGCACGTTCCAGGAATTCGATTCGAAGAACATTCAGAGGATATCTATTCAGCGTTCAGGGAAATGGCCGTCGCAACAGGAGGGATTGCGGAAAGCTCGGCAAATCCATTCATGTTATTCAAGAGCGCGGTGGAATCCTCTGAGAATTATTACATTCTCTACTACACTCCGTTGAACTACCGCAAGGACGGACAGTTCAAAAATATTCAGGTTAAGATCAAGAATGCGGATTACAGAGTCATCCATCGTGCCGGATACTTTGCGAACTAAAGGAGATGGTGGAAATATTCGTTGAAGCTTTGTAGCTCTCTCGTCGGCAGATTTATTAGCGGTTTTTTCACTATTTGTCTTCAAAGACTCGAATTGAAGAAAGTGAGGATCGCTTTTTTCGCGCTTTTTTTATTCACCCTGCCTGTATTCGGGCAGCTGGAATTCATCACCTCTCTCGCCCTCAAAATAAACGAACCCATCGAGATCGACGGAAACCTGATTGAGCCCGCATGGGGGAGAGCGCTTGACGCCGGCGAGCTGCTGCAGTTCAAACCTGAGGAGGGAACGCGCGATCCCCTCAATACAGTGGTCAAGATCCTCTACGACAATAATTTCATCTACTTCGGTTTCCAGTGTTATGATCCTGAGCCTGATCAGATCGTGGCTCGTGTTGCGGAGAAAGACAGGGATTTGAGGAATGACGATTCTGTCTATGTGTTGATAGAGGTGCAAGAGGATAAAGAACATTTTTACTATCTGGGAACGAACCCGAATAGTGTCCTGTTGGACGGCAAGATAACCATGGATGGGCAGAGGGCTGACCTGGGATGGGATGGAGTCTGGAAAACCGCTAGCCTGAGGACAGATTACGGTTGGAGCGTGGAGATGGCCGTAGACCTCAGCACGTTCAACTATGATCCCAAAGAAAACATTTCCATGGGCTTGAGTTTTTCGCGTATAGTGGCCCGCAACCCGAAGAGCATCTTCTGGGAAGGACCCCTTGACCCAGCCTTCAAGGTTTCGCTGCTTGGTGAAATTGACAGGATTGACTTTCTTAAGGAAATAAAGAGGCTCAAGATAACTCCCCATGTTTTTGCGGCGGCAGAGACGGGAGCAGATTCCTGGGTTGAATGGGGCCTGGATGTGCCATGGGCGCTGAGTCAGATGGTCTCGACCCATCTTGTCCTGAATCCCGACTTTGTCACGGCAGAGCCGGATAAGGAGCAGATCAATTTGACCCGCTTTGAGCTTTTTCTGCCTGAGAAGCGGGATTACTTCCGGGAAGGCTCTGCGATTTATGACCAGCCGATAAGGTTATTCTATTCCAAGAGGATTCCTGATATTTACGGAGGCATCAATATTAATGGAAGGGCGAGAGGGCTGGAATTTTCAGCGATGAATGTCTACGCAAGAGAGGATGATTATACGGGAGATGACCCGGCTAATTTCTCGGTACTTCGGGTGAGAAAAAAGATGATGAAATCTTCCTTCATCGGCATCCTGGCAGCCAACAGGTTGATCAACGGAGATAACATCGGAACAGCCGGCATCGATACTCTGTTCCAGCTGAGTCGGAATCTGAGCATAGCCGGGCAGTTTGCGGCCAGCTACGGAGAGCACAGCCAGGAGAACCTTGCCTATTTCCTCCGTCCCAGTTATGACTCGAATAACTTTCATTTTCATCTCGGCTATTTTCATCTCGGCGAGAACTTCGGGGATAATGTCAACACGGTCGGTTTCATCCCGGATGATAACCGGAAGGAAATCGACTCAGGACTGGGAATAACATTTTTACGCAATGTAGGTACAATAAGCAAAGCTTCGTACATCTCCAACTATGATGTCTACTGGGGAATGGACGGCACGCTGCGGAGCTGGCAGATAGACCAGGGGATTAGCTTTGATTTTAAGAATAAGTTTTCTTTAATGGCCCAGCACACCCAGGAATTCAAGGCTCAGGATAATGTGCTGTTCGAAGAGGATTTCAGGAACAACCTCACCAGGGTAATGGTCGGGTTCAACATGCAGGAATATGACTTTGCCTCTTTTGCTTATTCCCGCGGCCGAAATTTCGGCTGGAAGTTCGACATGCTCGAGGTCGGGAAAAACCTCCTGCTCTCCAAAAACGTGTCTGTTGAGTTTGACATGGCCCGCATCTTCTTCTACGGAAGCTCTCCCAGAAACCAGTTCGTGATGATGCTCAAAGGATATTTCAATTTCAGCGATGACTTCTACTCCAAGATCCTCTTTCAGACGAATACTCTGACAGACGTAAAAAAATCGAATTTTGAGTTTATCCTGACCTACAGGATTTTCCATCCCGCTGCCTTTGTTCATTTCATTTATCAGACCGGAAGGAGCCGGTTCGGCGTTCCTCCACCCGAAGGAAGTAAGATATTTTTAAAATTCAACTACACATTTTGACAATAATAAAATGAAGAAAGTCCTTACTATTGGAATCATTTTATTTCTTTTTTCCTCGGTCACATATCTCCAAGCTCAGTGGATAAAGCTCTATGGAGGAATTGACGATGATACTGCCTATCTCATCCAGGAGGCTGCTGATGGGGGATACATCGTTGCCGGGATAAGCCGTTTGGAGGCCAGTAACTTCAGCTACCTAATGATTTTTAAACTGGATACGAACGGAACCATGGAATGGCACAAGTCATATACGGAAAGCAGGTACATCTCGCTTCTGATGATTCAGCCGATGAGCGACGGAGGATACGTTCTCGGCGGAAGTTCCGCAACCTTAAATCCAGAAGAAGAGGCGGTCTGGATCTTGAAGATCACTCCAGGAGGGGATATAGACTGGGTAGAGAGTTATGGGAGGATTGTCAACGGCTATGCCCGCTCTATTCAGCCGACGAGCGACGGCGGATATATATTCGCTGGCTCGACTGAGATGGCAGATATAGGAGGACAGGATATCTGGGTCTCTAAGTTCACGGTGACTTTGGATATCGAGTGGCAGCGAGCTTATGGAGGAAGCGATGAGGGCTATATATATAACCCGGAAGGCATTGAGGTTGTATACGACGACGAAGATGTGTGTTCCGTTCAGCAAACGAATGACGGGGGGTATATTCTTAACGGCCTTTATCGAGACCCCATGGAATCTAATTGGGAGGCAATGATTTCAAAGCTCGATGCATCAGGTAATATTGAATGGAAACAGACCTGCCTGGGATATTTCGGGCCCAACTGCATTTATTCTGTTCAACAGACGAGCGACGGAGACTTTGTATTCGCAGGTTACGCGTCCAATCAGGAACCTGGGCCTTCTTCTCAGCAGCATAAAGATATCCTGGTTTTAAAACTTGATTCAGAAGGGCTCTTGGAGTGGAAAAGGACCTTTGGCGGGTCTGCCGATGACTGTGCTTATTCCATCCAGCAGACAGAGGATGGAGGATTCATTCTGATGGGAACGAGCTTATCTTACGGTCTTGGCGAAGGAGACATCCTGATTATGAAATTAAATTCCTCCGGAGAAATTGAGTGGCAGAGAACATACGGAACTTACTCAAAAGAGGAAGCTCATTCTCTTCTCCAGACAAGTGACGGCGGATATCTGGCTTCGGGCTATATCTCTTCATTCGGAGCTGGCGGCAGAGATTTTCTGCTTTTGAAGTTTCTTCCTGACGGCTTGATCAGTACTCCTTGCAGATTCATCAATGATTCGCTTCTTTTGAACACGAATGTTTTAGGCCATTTTGAAGATGCAGATCTTCAAACAGGATTTTCGGATGTAATCCAGGGACAGACAACGCCATCATTTGATCTTCAATCAACAGCTTTAAATGAGTATGAACTCTGTTCTTCGAACCCTCTTTTAGCGGTTCGTGCCACTGAGGGCGGGACTACCAGCCCGCCGCCAGACACTTATATTCATAGCCTTGGAGAAAAAACCATAGTTTGGGCTATCCCTGAAGAGAGCAGGTTTGTGGGATGGAGTGGAGATGTCGAAGATGAGAATTTGATGATAAACATAACCATGTCCTATGACCAATCCGTCTGTGCCAATTTCGCTCCAAGAGAATACACTTTGACTATAAACACAGGAGAGGGGGGCACCACAGACCCTCAGCCCGGCGCCCATATATATGATTATGGAAGGATTGTCGCTGTAACTGCCATACCCGAGGCAGGGTATGAATTCAGCGAATGGAGCGGGGACGCGTCAGGGGCAGAGAATCCGGTAGAAATTACCTTGAATTCCAACAAGTCTTTAATAGCGAATTTTATTCCTGCAATCCCTGAAGAGGAAGAGCCCTGGCTCGATAAGATATTCAAGATCAAAGCCTGCGCCATAGCCACAGCGACCTACGGTTCTCCGGAGCATCCGCATGTCAAGGTGCTGCGGGAATTCAGGGACAGGTATCTCGTTAAGAGTCGGATTGGGCGGAGGTTTGTTGAGCTGTATTATGAATATTCTCCTGCCGCAGCCGAATTCATTTCAAAACGTAAGCTTATAAAGCTTGGTGTCCGGCACCAGCTTCTTCCAATGGTCGCATTCAGTTATTCGATGGTCCATTTCGGACCATTTGTGACAGCAGTGATCATGGTCCTCCTTTTTATGGCTCCTATTTTCTTTGTCGCGCACTGGCGAAGAAAGAGAATACGCAACGCATTGCCATTTTTCCTCTTTTGATTCCTTGTTCCTGTGTATTATAATTAAAGTATCGATCAGTGGAGGGAATCGTGAAATCCAAGACAAAATTTATTTGGCTGGCGTTTATCCTTATTTCATTTCTTGCTTTTGGCGCGGTCGGCGATCAGAAGGCCGGTTGGAAGGGGAAGATAGAAGAGGAGGAGGGAGTTAAGGTCATAAAAAATCCGAAAGATTCTCTGTATGGCGAGATCGAGCTTGAGCTGGAGCTGGATTTGAGTATCGGGGGGGATGTTGCGGATGAGAGGTATAGTTTTATGGTTATAACGGATGTGGAAGTCGACGATCAGGGAAACATCTATGTTATAGACCCCAGGCAGTATCGGATCCAGAAATTTGATAAAGAAGGCAAGTATCTTTGCACCATCGGACGGAAAGGCGAGGGCCCGGGTGAGTTCATGCGAGCCTACAGAATGACTCTGGACGCTAGAGCGAAGCTGTATGTTGATGACTTTAGAAAGATTCATATTTTCAGCAAGGATAATACTTACGAGAAGACCATCAATACAGACTATCTTTTCAGATCCTACCTGGTAACAAAAGATGAAAATTTTCTAGGGTGGTCCATGATCCGCACAGAAGAAGGGAGTTCACTGGATATTATTCTTGTCGACTCGAACGGTAACAAAGTCAATACAATCGCCAGCTTTCCTGACCAAAGCGTGGTCCTGACAAAATCAATTTCAGGCGGAGGAGGCATATCCGTGGTTGGTTCACCTCCCTATAGCCCGGAATTGTTTTTCTGCCCCTGGAGTGACGAATTAGGAATATATGGATATTCTGATAAGTATAGGCTGTGGGTTGTCAATCCGTCAGGAGAGGTCGCCTATATATTTGAGAAAGAGGAGAAGCGTGAGCCGACTTCAAAAAGGGAGGAAGATGAATATATCAAGAAAAGAATCGAAGCGTCGAAAGGAAGCGGTGGTATTCAATGGTCAGAGGGAGATTTAAGGAAATTGCACAAATTCGCCAAGTATAAACCTTTTTTCACCGGCATATTGACAGATGATGAAGGCCGTATTTTCCTTACAAAACCAAAGTCCGTTCTGAATCCGGAAGAAGACACGTTTTACGACCTTTTTGACAGAGAAGGGTATTGTCTTCATAAAATCAAAATTCACAAGGTCAATCCCCGTGTCATCAAAAATGGCTGCATTTACACCGTCAGGACCGATCCTGACACTGGCTATTATATGGCGGAAAGATACACGATCAAAAACTGGGACCAGATTAAAAAGTGACTTTAGCCTTTGAACAATGAAAACAGGTTTTTAGAAAACCAGTCTGTTGTTGTTCAGTTAAAAATCGTTAACTCATTCAGGACTATTTCGTATAGAATAATATTGAACGTAAAAAGAGCTCAGAGATGATGACTGCAAGGCTGAAGCATCCGCTTTTTATTCTTTTATCCGTTTCGTTTTTATTGTTTACAGGATGCCGCGCTAAATCGACGGAAGAGGATGTTTTCCAAGTCATCAATGTGGACGAGCTGACAGAGGCCTTTGAGAAATACGAGATTATCGGTGAGGGGACACATTTCCTGACGGTCAAGATCGACCTGCCTCAAACTTTGCCTTCTTCATTCCAGGTCTTCGGTGTGATCCTGGACGAGGATGGGTATCCTCTGCCCAAAGTGAGCGGGTATACGCATGACCCGCAATTGAAAGGGAAAAACCATCTCTGGTTTTACTTTTTCATCTATGCGCCCGGAGAATGGCCGCGCTTTCTGAGCGAGAGCGGGCATATCCAGTTCATCGTGGCCAGGGATAACGATGTGATGGTGGAGAAGGTCGTTGCCCATCGGAAACCCTGGGGAGGGAAGGATGAGGCGAAGATCTTCGACCTGCCCTCTCCCCCTGACGAGATTCCTGGGTATATAATCTTGAAGGATTATTCATTTTTAGCGAAAAACGATTACAGGAAGCCCCAGGGATATTACGTCGAAGGCAAGATTACGGGAAAGGATGGAGAGTGGACCCGTTTTATCGCCCAATCTGACATTCGAGGCCAGGAAGAGGAGCCGGAGGTCAAGTTAGAAGTCGACCGGGGCTGGCTTGAGCTTGCCACGGGAAAGAGCCATTCCATGCCCGAAGCCGTCGCTCCTATCCCGCCTTACGTAAAAGGATGGTGGGACGGAAAAGGCTATTTCCATCCTCAGCCCGTTCAGGTGGTGGGGTTGAAGCTGGACTAATATAACCGTATTAAACAAAATATCATTGCGGATGAAACGAAACAATCTCTCTTAAGATAAAGGGATATTTAATAGGTTTCATTGTGAGGGAACCGAAGCGATCTCATAATAATATAAAGGAATATATACAACTCGTAAGCTAAAGGAATACATATAATATGTCATTGCGAACGCAGTGAAGTAATCTCTTAAAAAGAAATGAATTTTTCTATATAGATTGTCATGCTGTGTTCGCAATGACCTGTTGAGGACGAGCAGGCATAAATTGGGGACAGTCCCCAATTATTCGCAGTTACAACAGAAAAACATTTATTGCCTGAATAATGGCAAAAAGATCTAACAGTCGAGTCACTTAAGAATCTATCCATAGTATCTATTGAATTTGTGACTGGATTTGTAATAGAATTTTTATGAAGGGGCGTTTAAGACATATAAAAACCTTTGCTAAGGAGGATCGCCACATGAAAAGAAAATTATCCATCCTTACCACAATCATTTTTGTTTTGTTCGCTCTCACAGGAATGAGCCAGGCTAAAGATTTCAGCCTCAAGCTGACCGGTGGATACGGAACAATGACCGTCGGGGATTACAACTCATTTGGTGAGGGTTTCGAATCTCTGTTCGATGTTCTGGTAGCAGGAGGTGCCGCGAAACAGGGAGAATTTAAGAGTCTTAAATGGGGAGTTGAGGGCGAGGGGGAAATTATTTTCAAACTACCGGCAGGCCTGGGAATCGGGATTGGCGTCGGCTACATTCAAAGAAGCAACGAGAGTGACCTGGGAGTGACAATTCCCTTGCTCGGAGAATTTAACTTAAACTTGCAGCCGGATCTCACCGCAATTCCCATCAATTTGAGCGCATATTATTTCACTCCAGGCGTTGTCCCGCTCAAACTCTTTGCCTATGGAGGCGTGGGGTACTATTTCGGGAAGATAAACCACATTTTTAGAGTCGATATGTCACCCCCGGCATACTGGGAGCAGACTGAAGGCGACATAAAAGGCCAGGGTTTTGGATTCCATGGCGGAGCCGGCCTGGAATTCAATTTTATTCCCAAGGTATCCTTTTTCGTCGAAGGAAGAGCGAGATACTGCAAGCTGACCAGCTGGGAAGGAGATGAAACCTCCCGGGATTCTGATGGGGCAACAGACAGTCAGTCCGGAACCCTGTGGTATTTTGAAGCCCTGGATACAAACTTTGGGACTGGCCAGTGGTTCTCAGCTTTGACCTTATCCGATACTCAGCCGGCAGGAGCGGAGGTCAGAAACGTAAGGAAGTACGAAGCTGACCTTTCCGGGTTTATACTAAGAGTGGGGATAAGAATAAAGTTTTAGGAATCAGCTCAAGAATAATCCTGCGCTTGATTATTCTGTTGTTTGACCGTAGTTAAGAGCAATATTTTTCTATAGAACCCGTTTTTCTGTTGTCTTGATGTTTTCCTCTGGTTCGGGCTGAGCTTTTCTTGTCGGCTGCGCTTTCTCCTTTGAAGCTTTTGCAGCCCTGGTATGAATAGCCATTGTCTATGCTTTATGCCATCGCAGATGCTTATACTTTCCGGAACATCTCGGTGAGTAGAATAGGGAGGCAATGGGGAGATAGAGAAGAGAAGAATGCTCGGTTATTTTCCCATAAGTCGTTTTAGAGCTTGATTTATGAAAACCGCTGGTTTAATAAGTTAAGGTTGTGATTCTACTGCAGATTGAATACAAACGCATTGAATAAACATGTCATCGCGAGTGAGCAAGCATAAATTGGGGACTGTCCCCAATTATTCGCAATCACAGCGGGAAAGCACTTATTGCGTTTATGATAATTAGAGGAGATATGTTCATGAAAAGGTCCGGACTTTTGCAAAAAAACGGATTTTCTTGCGTCAAAATATTCTGTATATTAGCGGTTCTTGGCATTGCATTTTCCTCCTGCGCCAGAGAACCTGCCTCCCCGTTCAAAATCCTTCCCAAGCCCCGCAAAGTCAAATTCCTCAACAGCGCGGGCTTGGGATTCAGGGGATTAAAGAGAATCAGGATAGACGGGGATTTTCCCCGGCCGGTGATGGGTCCGATTCTTTCCTACCTGCCGCTGACTGATAAAAGCGAGAGAGGAACCCTGACGCTCAAGCTTTCTGAAGCGAGGAATCTCCCTGAATCCGAAGAAGGATATGTCCTGGTTGTGAAAAACGGCCAGATCGAGATCGAATCCAGAGGAGAAGCCGGGCTTTTTTACGGCTGCCAGACTCTGGAACAGCTCCTGGAGGATTCGCGCGATTCCGGCATGGCTATCCCGGCCTGCACGATGACCGACTATCCGGCCCTCTCTTATCGAGCCGTTCACATCGATGTCAAGCATCACCTGGATACGATGAAATACTACTACGACAGCATAGACCGACTGGCCCGGTACAAGGTCAATGCTGTCATCTTCGAATTCGAAGATAAGCTCCGCTACCGCCGCCGTCCGCTCGTCGGCGCACCCCAGGCCATCAGTATCGATGAGATGGCCGCTCTCACCCGTTACGCTCGAAAGCGCCACATAGAGATCAGTCCGCTTGTTCAGGGACTGGGGCATGCGACATTTATCCTCAAGCATGAGGAGTATGCTCCCCTCCGCGAAGATCCGGAGAGCCGCTGGGCATTCTGCCCCTGCGATGAAGGGACGTACGAACTCTTGTTTGACCTCTACCAGGATGCGTTTGAGGCGACACCCGGAAGCCGATATCTTCATGTCGGCGGAGATGAAGTGGGGGAGATCGGCCAGTGTCCGCGCTGTAAGCAGCGGGCAGAGACCGAAGGCAAGCTGGGCCTCAACCTTTACTGGCTGAACAGGGTCTGTGATTTTGCTCAGAAGAACGGCCGCATCCCGATATTCTGGGACGATATGATTTTCAAGTATGCCGGAGTCTGGGAGACGATGTGGGACGACTTAGACCGCAAAGAAGTCTCTCAGTTATGGCAAAAAGGAGAGCCTGTCCTGGACAGCGTGCTCGACCTGTATCCCAAGGACTGCGTTTACATGCGCTGGAACTACACTCTGGCCCGCCAGGAAGGGAACATCAGGGCACTGGAATGGTTCAAGAAGCGGAAGCTTAAAGCCTGGATCGCCACCGCTTGCCAGAATGTCCATCCTCTCCTTCCCCAGGATGACAGGGTGAACATAATCCAGAGTTTCATTCAGCTGGCGGATGAGAAAAAGATTGACAGCATGCTCTGCACGGCCTGGGACGATTCCTCCCCGCACATGGAAACATACTGGCGCGGCTTGATCGCCTCAGCCGAATTCAGCTGGAACCCTGAAGGCCGGAAACTTGAGGAATACGAAAAAGTCTTTCTCCAGCGGGAGTTCGGGCCCGCATGTGTGGAGGCCACAGAGCTCTATGCGGACTTGTTTCAGGCGGTATCTTTCTGGAACCGGGCGCTGTGCGAAAAGGGTAACCATGTCAGGATGGAGAAGCTCCTCGACCTTCCTGACCTGAAAAACCCGGGAGAATGGAGCAGGAAATACGAAGACTGGCTCAAAGCCGCTGAGAGGGAAGTGAAAAGGCATAGAGAGCTTAAAGCTCAGCTCCTTACGCTTGAGAACAGAGCCCGCCGCAACCGCTATCACCTGGAGCTTCTCTCGGCGATAAACGATTTTCAAGTGACTTCGGCTCATCTGCTTCTCACCTTGAAGGAATGTGATACGGCCAATAAGAGAAAGCGGGCTGAAGCAATGAGGAAGGTCTGGCAGAGTCTCGAGGCGTTTGAGCTGGTCTGGCGGAAATTGAAGGAAACTTATGAAGAAACGCGCTTTATTTCCTATCCTGAGGGCTATATCCAGGACCGCTATTTTCATCTGGCCAGTCGCAGGGAGGATCTGTCCTGGATGATCGAAGTGGAAGAACAGTTCCATGAACTGGTCAAAGACTGGCTCGCGGACAATGAACAGCGAGATTGATTTAGATTTATAAAAGCACATGTCATTGCGAGTGAAACGAAGCAATCTCATATAAAAAATTGTGACGGATCCTTTTTTTTGAGCATATTTGAAAACACTTGACTTTCTTAATTTTTATGTTAACCTAGCTATAATGAGTTAACAACTGTTAATATATAAAAATTAGTTTACAATGATTAATCAAATATTGTGAAATTTGCAATATAATATGTTTAGGAGCAGACGCTATGAGTAAAATCAAGGAGAGCTCAGATAATTATCTGACAGTTTCTCAGCTGGCAGAGATTTTAGGCATGAGTCGAATAGCGGTTCACAAGAAAATAAAAAAAGGAGAAATTGAAGCCAAAAAAATCGGGAATTTCTATGTGATCCCAAAGTCTTATATTTCAGAGGTTTTTGGAAAGACGCTAAGCGCTCACTGGAAGAAAATCATTGAAAAAGCTGTCCACAAGGCAGTCAAAGACTACGGCGAAGTGCTCCTCAAATTAGGGAATGAATAGTGAAGACAATCACCATCCTAGAAGTGGAATATACAGCGTTCAGGCTGGCGAAAGAACTGCTCGCTTACGACGAGACCATACCGGGTTTCGGCACTCGCTTTCCCAATATTTTGGAAAGCTGCCTGGCGACTCCATTCCAGAGATTTTCCAACCGTTCGCTTTATCCGGGTCTCATAGCAAAATCCAGTATCTTGTTTTATTTGATGCTCAAGAATCATCCTTTTCAGAACGGAAATAAACGCATCGCCATGACTACTCTATTGGTTTTTCTGTATATGAATAATAAATGGATCAAAGCAGATCTGCAGGAATTATATAATTTTGCAGTGTGGGTTGCGTCAAGTCCGCCTCAGTTTAAGGAAGAAGTAGTGAAGGCTATCGAAAAATTCCTGAAGTCGCATATTATCAAATTAGATTCGGATTAATGGATAGAACTTCATAATCGACTCTCTTCTCTTTTATTTTGTCGGCTTATACAGGAAGAGAATCTTTTTTTGTTATGATTGTTTGTCTTTTTTATGAAAGATAAGGTTCCGCCTCGGCTTCTTAAAAAAATGAAGATTTTGGTCCGGTTTTGGGTTAATATAATCAGTCCAACTGTTTGGCTCCGATGCAGGATACAATGAATGAATANGCCATAAAAGTCGAGGATTTGACCAAAAGCTTCAACGGCCTCGTTGCGGTTGACCACATTTCATTCACGGTCAGATCAGGAGAGCTGTTCGGGCTACTCGGGCCCAACGGTGCGGGCAAAACCACGACCATCAACATGCTTTCCACCCTTCTCAAGTCCACATCCGGATACGGTGAGGTCGCCGGCCATGATATCTCGAAATCCAAAGATGACATCCGCCGCAGCATCGGCGTCGTTTTCCAGGAACCGGCCCTTGACATCAAGCTGACCGGAAAGGAAAACCTGGAGTTTCACGCCATGATGTACGGGCTTAAAAAAGAGGAAAGGAAGGAGAGGGTTGGGAAAGTGCTCAAGCTCGTGGAATTGACCGAGAAAAAGGATGTTCTGGTCGAGAATTTTTCGGGCGGGATGAAGAGAAGGCTGGAGATCGCGCGTGGATTGATCCATATGCCCGAAGTCCTTTTCCTCGATGAGCCCACGCTCGGCTTGGACACGCAGACAAGGCATCACATCTGGGATTATATAAAAAAGTTGAACAAGGAAGGCGGAGTCACCATCATCCTGACCACCCATTATATGGAGGAAGCGGATTTTCTCTGCGACAGAATCGCCATCATGGACAGGGGAAAGTTCGTGGCTATGGATACACCGGCCCAATTGAAGGACATCCTTGGCGGAGACATCGTCTCCATGGAGATCGAGGGCCAGGCCGACGCCCTTATAGACCGGATCAACAGCCTCGATTGGGTCAAGAACATGACCAGGCATAACGAGACTTTGAGCTTGACCATGGAAAAGGGAGAGAGGCGTATTCCTCAATTGATCAATGTCGCCCGGGAAAACGGGGTCAACGTCACCTGTGTCCATCTCCGCAAACCGAGCCTGGAGGATGTTTTTCTCCATTTTACCGGAAAGACGATCAGAGAGGAGGAAGCCAGCCAGGCAGAGCGGAACAGAGCGGCGATAAGAGCCAGGATGGGCAGGAGGATGGGACGAAGATGATGATCAACAAGACGGCCATATATGTCCTCTGGCTTCGGGAGATGAAGCGTTTCCTGCGGGCGAAGTCCCGAGTGGTTGGCGCTCTGGCCATGCCCTTGTTCTTCCTGGCTTTTCTCGGACTGGGTTTTCGAAAATTGGCCGTCCCGGGAATTTCCGGAGAGGTGGATTACATCCGCTTCCTGGTTCCGGGCATCATCGGGATGAGCATTCTTTTCTCCTCCACCTTCGGCGGATTGTCGGTCCTCTGGGACAGGGAGTTCGGTTTCCTGAAGGAGATCATGGTGGCGCCGGTGAGCCGAATTTCCATCGTTTTCGGAAGGATTGCCGGAGGAGCGACAACCACCCTGATCCAGGCGATCCTGATCCTGGGAATCTCCCACATCATGGGGTTTAAAATAACCAGCGTTTCATCGATCCTGCTGGCGCTTGTGTTCATGACCCTGATCTCGATCACGTTCCTTGGCCTGGGGTTGATTTTCGCTTCGAAAATGAAGGACATGCAGGGGTTCAGCATCGTGATGAACTTTGTGATATTCCCTCTGTTTTTTCTTTCCGGAGCCCTCTATCCGCTGGAGAATTTTCCGGCCTGGCTGAGGTATATCTCAAAAGTCGACCCGCTCACCTACGGAGTGGACGGCCTGAGAGCGTCCTTGATCGGGGTATCCTCTTTTCCTCTCCTTGCCAACTTTGGTCTTCTTCTTGTTTTCTCTTCGGTGATGATCGTCCTGGGCGCCTATTTCTTCGAAAAGAGCGAAAGCGTATAAAGAAGGGCAGCGTCAAACTGATCAGGAAAAGGGCTGATGGGGATCAGGATGCTTTTTTCTCTTTGGCCGTTTTCTCCGGAAGCTGCTCCGGTTTCTCATCGCTGACAAGCTCCAGCTTTCCCGAGAATCTATCCAGCCGCTTCTCCGCATCATCGAATTTTGTTTTGGCGTTGGTGAGGTGCGTTCCCAGGACCTGGAAGTCGCCCCTGAAGCGGGTCAGATCTCCCTGAAGCCTGGCCAAAGACTGGAAGATGTGCTGAGCGGACTTCTCTATCTGAAGCCCTTTGAGCCCGAGCACGATGACCTGGAGGTAAGCGAAAAAGGAGTTTGGCGAGACGGGGATGACCCTTTTCTGGATGGCATAGGAAAAGATGCTCCTCTCTTCGCCGAAGGTTTCGTCTTTGAGGATGGTTTCGTAGTAGATGTTTTCCGCCGGAATGTACATCAGGGCAAAATCATAGGTTCCTTCATCCGGCAGGATATACTTCTCGTTGATGGCATCGATATGCTTTTTGACATCGGTGATGAATTTTTTTCTCAACTCCTCTTTTTCTTTCTTGTTTTCTTCGGCTAAATATTTCTTGAAATTTTCCAGCGGGAATTTGGCATCGATAGGCACGAGGTTGCTCCCGATGCGGACTATGGCATCGACCGTTTCTCCGCTCTTGAATTTGTACTGAAGGTTGTAGTGGGCCGGAGGAAGGATCTGCGACAGCAGGTCTCCCAGAAAAAGCTCGCCGAAGCCACCCCTGAATTTCGGCGCCCGAAGCAGGCTCTCCAGACTTGAGATGCTCTTCGCCTTGTCCAGGACCTCACGGGTCACCTCTTCCATCTTTCCCAGGTCCTTCTTGACATCGCCCAAAGTAGTGCCGATGTTTCCGGTCGTCTTCTGGAATTGGGCGTTCATGTTCTGGAGCTGCTGGTTGATGTTCTGGGTGAGCTGTCCGATCTGCTGCTGCATGAGGTTTAAAGCCTGGTTTTCCGAGCGGGAGGTCTTGATCTCATCTATCTTGGAAGCGGTTCTTTTTAGGAACCAGATCAGGAAGACGAAGAGTATGACGAGCGCCGCCGAAAAGAGGATGATAAACAGGTTCACATTCATCGAGAACGAATCCTTATTGCCTGCATTATAAAAGAAAACATCCTTCAATAAAAGGGTCAGGGCTCGACATTAGACATTTACCTGTGATGAGGTCCAGACAAGATGGAAGCCGAGAATAGGGGCGAGGTCCCTTTTTGCTGCAATGTGTCATTGCGAGCGAAGCGTGGCAATCTCTTACACAGAAAAGGGGCCA
>JGI2172J19969_10000277_pt1 | contig 21624 bp, 18 predicted proteins | sample DeeMarSWOR230_32_FD_19969 | JGI IMG/M metagenome (IMG submission 19969)
ACATATTCGCGAGCAGTAGGTACGTTCCTCGTTTCTGGACCCTACACACTGAATCATTGCCACCGTTTTAGCGTCAAATTGTCCATTGGCCAGCTTTTCCTCCAGTTCACGCTGGGTTAACACCTTTTCGTCGACGCCATAGAGGTACTCAGTTGGTCTGTAATCCATGGCTCCTGAAGCCACTATAACTATGCCATGGTCTATCTCCTTTCTCTCTCCACTACAGTTGAGGATCGTCTTGAAGTTTCCGACGTATCCCTCGACATCAAGAATTTCAGAATTTAGATAGACCTGAATTTTCTCGTTTTCAGCAACTTCTTTAATGATTGACTTGAGTCGCTCTTGCGGGTCATCCGATCCGAGAAGATAGTAAATATGACGTAGATGTCCTCCCAATTCATTCTCCTTCTCTACTAAATGAACCTCGAAGCCTTGTTTTGCCAATTCTATAGCAGCGGTCATTCCAGACAATCCGCCACCGATCACTAGACCTGCAGGAGTAACATCAATCACAGGCTTTTTGAGGGGCTTCAACAAGCGGGCTTTGGCGACTATGGATCTAACGAGGTCCTTCGCTTTTTCAGTCGCTTCTCTAGGTTCGTGCATGTGCACCCAGCTGCATTGGTCACGGATGTTTGCCATCTCGAAGAGGTAAATGTTGAGTCCAGCTTCCCGGATGGTTTCTCTGAAAAGCGGTTCATGAGTTCTGGGAGTGCACGATGCCACAACCACGCGGTTTAGGTTGTGTTCCTCTATTATCTCCCTTATCCTCTTTTGCGTATCTTGTGAGCATGTGTAAAGATTGTGCTCCGCGTAGACAACATTTGGCAGTGTTTTAACATACTCGACGACCTCTGGGACACTGACGACTCCACCGATGTTTATACCGCAGTGACAGACAAAAACTCCAATGCGGGGGTCCTCACCAGACACGTCTCTATCTGGCGGATACTTTTTCATGGTTGTGAGAGTCCATCTCTGAGAAGAAATCAAGCTAGCCGCTTTCGTGGCAGCTCCGCTCGCTTGCGCCACGCTCTCAGGAATATCTTTTGGAGATGAGAACGCTCCGCAAACGAATATGCCTGGTTTCGATGTTTCCAGAGGCGAGAAAACACTTGTCCGGCAGAACTTGTATCGATTAAGTTTTATTCCTAACACTTTGGCTAGTTTCTCAGCGTCTTTGGGAGGTTGCATTCCAATGGATAAAATCACCATTTCGAATTGTTCGGTCTTAGGGTCTCCGTCCTCTACATAATATACGCAGAGGTTATTCGTCAAAGGGTCTTCTGTAATGCTTGCAACTCTCGATCTTACGAATCTTATTCCATATTCTCCTTTGGCACGATCATAGTAAGCGTCAAACTCTTTTCCATAGGCGCGTATGTCCATATAAAACAACGTGCAATCAAGTTTCGTTGGTACATGTTCTTTAGCTATGATTGCCTCTTTCATACCATACATGCAACACGCGGCAGAACAGTAATTATTTCCAAGCTTTGCATCCCTTGAACCAACACACTGAATAAACGCTATTTTTCCGGGAATCTCGCCATCTGAAGGTCTTAAGACAAGTCCGCTGTATGGTCCTGAGGCGCTTAAAATACGTTCAAACTCTATGCTTGTAACAACGTTTGGAAATCGCCCATAACCATATTCGCTTTTTAGTTTTGCATCAAAAGGTTCGAACCCAGGCGCAAGAATAACAGAACCTACCTTCAAAGTTGCTTCGCTGTCTTGTTGGTCATATTTGATTGCCTCCGCTTTACAGATCTCTTGGCATGTTCCACATCCTATGCATTTTTCACGGTCTATCATGAACTTTAATGGAACTGCCTGTGGATATTCAACGAAGATGGCATTTCTATCGCTCAAACCTTCATTGAATGTATCTACAGCTTCTACTGGGCATTTTTGTGCGCATAATCCGCATCCGTTGCATTTCTCTTCGTCTATATAACGACTTCTTTTTCGAACTTTTACTTCGAAGTTTCCAGGTTGGCCATTCAAGCCTATAACTTCTCCGTTTGTTATCAAAGTTATGTTTGCATGTCTTCCAGTTGCCACAAGTTTAGGTGCCAAAATGCACATTGCACAGTCATTTGTTGGAAACGTCTTGTCAAGTCGTGCCATCACGCCGCCTATACTTGGCGACTGGTCAATAAGGTAAACTCTGAAACCCGAGTCTGCAAGGTCTAAGGCTGCTTGGATTCCAGCGACTCCTCCTCCTACTACAAGTACAGCTCCAATATTTTCTTGAGTCATTTAATGAACCTCCAATGCTTTGTAAAGCGGAGTCGTTTTCTCCACANGGTCTAAGGTTATCATTCCACTCCTACGCATGTTCACAACGTGGCGAAGCACTAAGGCTGGGTTCAAGTTAGTAATCGCTGCTATTTCCTTGACCGACATCGGCTTTTCTTTTGCTAGGAGATGTATCTTGTGTCGAATGAATTCGGTTTCAACAATTTCATGCAGCAAAGCGTCAAATTCTTCCTGTGATATTTTCTCTCCATAAATGTTCTCCTTTTCAGTCAACTCCATTTCTCTCCCGACCAAGACTCTGAGTCTAAAATCTTCCGCTGCGGCTCTAGCGGCATTTAGATTCAGAAGTATGTTAGTATCCGATCTTTCTCCAGCCAAAGGAGAAGATCCTAGCACTTTTATCTGATTTCTAAAATCGTCAATGATCTTTGCGAAACGCTCAATTTCCGATGCATAAACCCAGTCTAACCGAAGACGCTCCGGTTCAATGCCAGTTAGCGATATGAGCTTCTTCAGCACCTTGATTTTCCGTTCTGCTTGAAGGTTTCCATCGATGTAGTGGCAATCGGGTGGATGACAGCCGATTACTAAAACGCCGTCTGCGCCTTTGGCAAAGATTTCTGGCACGATAGCTGGATCGATTCTCCCAACACACATTACTCGTACAATGCGTATTTTTGGGTAACCCTGCACTCTGCCAGTGCTTGTAGTGTCCACTTCTGTAGGCAAACTCCAATTGCAAATAAAACCAATAATTTTGGGCTCATACATCAAGCGAAACCTCCACCTAGGGCGGTTAGTGCCTGAATCACGATTTGAGCATTCGTAAGCCGCCGCATGGCAATCGCTCGCTCCGGACAACTTGCGCTACAGGTACCACAGCCTTTACATAGGTATTCGTCCACTTGTGCAACCCCTGATTCATTCTTTTTTATCGCTCCGGATGGACAAACTACCGCGCAAACGTTGCAGCCGGTGCATAGAGTTTCATCAACTATGGCCTTGTCGACTTCACACAACCCGTCGCCTTCGAGGCATTCGCTGCATGGCCCGCATTCAAGACACCTGCGCGCCTCGGACATAGCAAGCTCTTTGATCTTCACTAAAAGTTCAGCGGCTTTCTCAAAGCTTACTCTCTGTCTCCCTATGTCGATGTTTGGGGCGGCGTATCTTTCAGGCTTTTTCTTTATCATTTTCCAGTCTTTGACCCAAGTTGTCTCCTCAATTTCTTCCTCTCTTCCAGACCTCAGATCCTTGCCATTCAAATAACGGTCAATCGACACCGCGGCTCGTTTGCCTGCACCTATAGCCTCGATTATGCTTGCGGGACCGGTGACTACGTCGCCTCCCGCAAAAACACCTAGGCTGCTAGTTTCTAGCGTTAATGGATCAACAGAAATCGCACGTGCACGCTCATCCAAGAGAATAGAAGGTAAACATGAAGTTTCCGCCAGTTGGCCGATTGCCGGAATTACCGTATCCACCTCATACGTGTGCTCAGTCCCCTGAATGGGCACTGGGCGCCTTCTGCCACTTTCGTCAGGCTCACCCAGCTTCATCCTCAAACATTCGATAAGCTTGACCCTGTCCCCTTCAGCGATGATTCGTGTGGGGGCAACTAGAAAATGAAGCCTGATTCCTTCTTTTTCGGCGGCCTCTATTTCATGGGGAAGCGCAGGCATCTCCTTCCGTGAGCGTCTGTAGAGAATCGTGACCTCTCTTGCCCCAAGCCTAAGTGATGTGCGCGCGGCATCGATGGCGCTGTTGCCTCCTCCGATGACTGCAACTTTTTCGCCTACATCAACGGTCTTTCCTAGAGACACATGCCTTAGAAACTCAATCGCGGGAAAAACACCCTCCAAATCCTCGCCTGGTATCCCCAGTTTTATGCTCAGTTGCGCTCCGTTCGCTAAGAAAATAGCCTTGTAGCCCTTGTTTCGCAGAGTGTCGAGCTGCACGTCCTTGCCAAATTCTACCCCTGTCTTGATTTCCACACCTAAATCTTGGATGTAAGCTATTTCATTGGCCACAACATATTTTTGCAGACGATAATCAGGAATACCATACCTCATCATGCCACCGGGTTCATGCATGCGCTCAAAAATGGTGACTGGATAGCCGAGTTTTGCGAGTTCGTATGCAGCGCTCAGTCCTGCCGGTCCTGCGCCAACTATCGCCACTTTCTCGCTGTGCGTCTTGGGTATGGAATCTGGTTTGATTCGCCCTTGTTCGCGTTCAATATCTGCAGCAAGCCGTTTCAAATAACGAATGCCCACAGGCTGGTCAATGTTTTTTCTTGAACACGCATCTTGACAAGGACTAAAGCAAACTCTGCCACAAATTGCCGGAAAGGGCATACTTTTCCTGATAAGTTCCACTGCTTCTTTGAACTTGCCTTGCTGAAGTAAAGTGATATATCCCTGAACATTCACGTCAGAGGGACATGCGGCACGACATGGTGGCAGCTTCCGCTTATTTCTGAAAGCGTGACTAGTTACCGCCATCTGTTCAGTGTCCCTCATTGATTGTCCGTTTAGTGATGTTAAAAAAAAGGGAAGTCAGATTCCTAAGATCCGTGGTGGACCTAGCTTGCTCACCCACATTTTATATTGAGGTAGTCTCATCAAATCCTTTAGCTCTTCTTCCAACGTAACCAAGTTGTTAGGTTTGATTTCAGCGATCCATCCTGTTTCATAGGGATCCTTACTAACTATGAGAGGCTCGTCTTGAAGGAGCTTATTGATTTTGAGGATTTTGCCACTGACGGGAGAGTATAGGTCAAACATAAACATCCATGTCTCAACAACTCCCAAGGGTTCATCCTTCTTTATCTCGTATCCAACCTTGTGTGTCTGGATACCAGCTATTCCCTTTAGGCGCCTTTGGGCGAAGTCGGATAGACCTACTCTTATGTTTCCTTCTGGAGTTACCATTGCCCACACGTGGTTATGAGTGTAAAGAAATCGTTCCTGGATCACAGGATAGTCAGCTTTCTTCTCACTAATCTTTCCCTTGCTTTGCTTCAATTCATCTAGGTGCTGTCGAAGGGCTTCAGAAACAAATTCGGAGAGATTACGGTGACGGCTGGTCTCAAGCGTGCTCTCTACGGCTGCCGCAAGTTCTTGTCTGACGCGTATAACTTTCCGTTCTGGCGCACGCACTTTGCCCAAGCTTTTTCCCTCAGGAAAGGTGCTCCCTTGGTGGAGTTGAGCTTCAAGTTTGAGGAAAAGTCCTTTATATTCTCCTAAACTCAACAGTCCATGCGTCCATGAGTGAACTTCCGTGTGTGTAGGCTGAACCTCTACGATCCACTGATACGGGTCGGCGTTCAACAAAAACGGGTCGTCGATGATTGCTTTGTTAACTGAGACTATCCTTCCGTTTATTGGTGAATACAAGTCATACGTGAACCACCAGGTTTCTACGACTCCGAAGGGTTCATCCTTAGAAACTTTTTCTCCTGCTTTATCAGTGCGGACATTAACTACTTCCTTAAGTTGACCCTGGAAATAATCGGTTATTCCAATTCTGACAGTTCTTTGAGGGGTAGCCTGAGCCCAAATGTGTTTTGGCGTGTAGAACAATTGTGCTTGCAACTGAGGGATCCTGCTTTTTCTATCTCTCTCTAGATACTCCGAGACTCTTTCTTTTGTTAATGTCTGCAATCGAAGTTGAATTGCCTCTGAAACGAATTCGGAGAGACCTTTGTACTGGCTTCTGTCCACCTCTTTTTTGGCTTCCTCTACAAGTTCTTGCCGGACCTTAACAGCTTTCCATTTTTTTTGCATATATATCCACCGTCCTTTTCACGGAAGTATACTTATAACGTAAGCAAGATAAATACATAATGTTTATATTATAGTCAGTGGTAAATACTATAAATGCTAGCGGTGAACCAGATGGAGAGTAGAAAGTTACAAAAAGTTGGCTACTCAACTTTGTCGATCTCTCTACCTAGCAACTGGGTTAAGGAAATGAATCTGAAACGTGGAGATACCCTCTTCCTGTTGCCAGAAAAAGATGGCTCACTTAAGTTGTTTCCAAGCAGACTTCTTAGACCAAGAGAAGGAATTGAGGAGCACATCTGCAACGCTGATCTATGTGACGACCCAAAAATGTTAGAACGAATAATCGTTGGTAGCTACACTCTCGGCCGTGACCTCTTCTCAATAATATCCTCTGAAAGGGTACATTCTGAACACATCGAAGAAATCAGGGGAATAATGCGTAAACTAATCGGATTGGGAATCATAGAAGAGACGCCGGATCGTATTACACTCCAATGTTCAGTTGATCCAAGAAAATTCCATTTGGACATGCTACTTCGAAGGCTTTCCATAATTTCGTTGACCATTGTAAAGGAAGCAGTACAAGCACTCGTAGACTTCGACACTTCATTAGCAGAAGACGCTATAAAGCGAGAGGATGAAGCTGACATGATGTATTTGCTTGCGATGAGGTTGTTAATTTCTGCACAAAGAAGAAGAGAAGTAGCTGAAGAGATAGGATTGACCGATCCCTTACATATCCTATATTTTGGACTGATGTTGAGATACCTTGAGTTGATTGCTGATTATGCTGAAGAAATAGCGCGCAGAGTTATTGAACTGTTGCAAAAATACAGAGATCAATTGCCCAAATGGGTAATCGAAAGAATAAACAATCTAAATGATCTTGCTCATGATCTAGTTCTGAAATCTGTAGACTGCTTTTTCATTGGCGACATCAAGATCGCAAACAGCCTTTTAGAAATGCGGACATTCATCGAGCTTGAGAGAGACAGATTGATGCAGGAGCTTCCTGAAATACCACATTTGAGGTTGATGCTTTGGAACATCACTAGAATAGCATACAACGGTGCACGCATTGCCTTGATTGCGATAGATAACGCTCTTGAAAGAAAAACTAACATATGTACGAAACGCTGGTCAACAAGCTTCAAATAGAAAGAGAAATGCACGTGTGTATTTATGAAGGAATGAAAGATGGACACAAGACTGAGAAGCTTGGTCAAGAGCGCAACTTGGAGAACTACAGGGATTCTAGTATTAGGAACAATTACTTGGGTAATCACAGGAAATTGGATCCAGACAACGTACATCACTGCAGCATTCAATATAGTTCAGGTCGTCCTATATTACTTCCATGAAAGATTATGGGAAAGAACCAATTGGGGAAAAGGTGTGACCTAGCAATTTCATGCTCTTCAGGGTGAGAGCGCATGATGATGGATTGGATGGTTCTGTAATTTATGTGCGTAATAATCTCACCAGTAATCTAGCTAAGCGATCTGCAGCATTTTGCACTTCCTGTGTCAGACCCTCACCAAAACTCGTATCTCCAGGCTGGATCAAAAGCAACGCAATCTTGGTATTTATCACCGTTGTCAAGTACTCACAGAAGATTCGCAGGGGGAGGGCATGGGTTGACACTACATGTTGTTTCAATAGTTGTTTAAAGCTGAGAAGTTTTGAGGAGCCTGGTTCCAAACTGAGCAAGGCAGCATCAATGATCAGCACATGGCTGGGGTCAAACCTGACTATTGGTTCTATGAAATTCTCAGGAACCGTCTCGCATTCTATCAAGTAGACGGAAGATGGAACACTGTCCTGTAGGTCTCTGACTATCTTGACTCCGACGAAATCGTCTCTTCGAATAGGGTTTCCAATACCCGCAATAACTATCCTATGAGCCTTGGAAAGCCATTCTTGAAGCTCATGCTCTATTTCGTCTTCATCTCGCTTTTTGAAATCGTTCATCAGCTTGGTTCTATTCCCTTCATCGATAAGAGAATTTCGTTCAAGTCCTTTGACTCAAGAATTCTTCTGTTATATATAGTATTTACAGAGTTTCTCAGTGAATGGCTAAACTTAAATTTGAGAAGCTCTTTTTCTATCAAACTCTAGTGCAATGTCTTCATATAGGTGGTTGTATGGAAAAGCTGAAATTCGCCTTCTATTGGGCAGCAAGTTGCGGAGGCTGCGAAATCGCGGTTCTGGATATAAACGAAAAAATCTTGGACGTCGTTGCCAACGCAGACATACTCTTTTGGCCAGTAGCTATGGACATCAAATACAAAGACGTAGAAGCAATGCCCGACAAACACATAGACGTCTGCTTCTTCAACGGGGCCATTCGAACTGAAGAACAGGAACACATGGCCAAGCTTCTTAGAAATAAATCCAAAGTCCTCGTAGCCTTCGGATCCTGCGCATGTGACGGATGCGTCATAGGTCTGGGAAACCTATGGGACAGAAAAACCATATTTGAACGAGCATACTCTGAAACTCCTTCGACCAAAAACCCGGACCAAGTGACACCAAAGACTTCTTTTAAAGTCAAAGAAGGAAAGCTGACACTTCCTGAATTCTATGACACCGTGAAAACCTTGGCTCAGACAGTGGATGTAGACTATTTTCTCTCAGGTTGCCCACCACCAGTTCCTCTTGTAATTCAGGCTGTTGAAGCCATATTCAAGAACGAGCTGCCTCCAAAAGGATCTGTTCTAATGCCAAAAAAATCCGTGTGTGATGAATGCCCAAGAGAAAGAAAGGACAGAAAGCTTACTGAAATAAAGAGAATTTACGAAATCGATGACGACTTGAAAACGTGTTTTTGGGATCAAGGAGTGATATGTATGGGTCATGCCACACGAGCAGGTTGCGGTGCTCAGTGTCCAAACGTAAACATACCTTGCACTGGATGTGGTGGTCCAGGTCCGCTCGTGACCGACCAAGGTGCTGCCGCAGTCAGCGCGCTTGCTTCTATTGCTGTCAGTCCTGAGGTGATTGATCAGGTTGTTGACCCGATTGGAACTTTCTACAAATATTCTTTGGCCAGGTCAATCCTTAGGAGGAGGGTGATGAAATGAAGGAAATAGTTATAGATCCTATTACAAGGTTGGAAGGTCATGGAAAAATTACCATATTCCTGAACGACGAAGGAAACGTGGAAAACGCCTATCTGCAAGTTCCTGAACTGAGAGGTTTTGAAAAGTTCTGCGAAGGCAGAAGAGCTGAGGATCTGCCCATAATAACCACCCGCATCTGCGGTGTCTGCCCCGTTGCACATCACATGGCTGGCGCAAAGGCTGTAGACGCAGCGTTTAATGTTGACCCGACTGAAACAGCTAAGAAATTGAGGGAACTTGAGTATTGCGGCTATTTCATCTACGATCACATACTCCACTTCTACTTCTTGGGTGGACCAGACTTTGTTGTAGGTCCAGATGCCCCTCCAGCTAAGAGAAACGTTCTTGGAGTGATAGAGAAGGCTGGCTTGGAGATCGGCAAAGAAGTCATAAAGCATAGAGCCTACGGGCAGAAAATCACTGAAATCATCGGTGGAAAAGCCACTCATCCCGTTAGCGCATGTGTACCAGGCGGAATTACAAAGATTTTGTCTGAAGAGGAGAGGCAGGAAATCGAGAAAATGGTTAGAAGTTGTTTAGAGTTTGCAAAGTTCTCTTTGAAGCTCTTCGACGATGTTGTTCTCAAAAATGCTGACTATGTAAATCTGATCACGAGCGAACCTTACACGTTAAAGACCTACTACATGGGAACAGTTGACAAAAACAACAAGGTAAACTTCTATGACGGCGACATCAGAGTGGTTGATCCAAAAGGGCAAGAGTTCGTGAAGTTTGTTCCCTTAGAATATTTAGACATTATCGAAGAACACGTTGAACCGTGGACCTATGTCAAACTGCCCTATCTCAAGAATATTGGATGGAAAGGTTTCACTGATGGTCCGGAAAGTGGAATATACCGAGTCGGACCGCTTGGTAGACTGAACGCCGCAGAAGGCATGGCAACCCCCATAGCACAGAAAGAATACGAAAGGATGTACAAAACTCTCGGCGGTAAACCAGTTCATGCTACGTTAGCCTTCCACTGGGCCCGGCTGATAGAACTTATGTACGCAGCCGAACGGGCACTGGAACTGGTTACAGACAAAGAAATAACAAGCAAAGATGTCAAGAACAAACCCGGAAAGCCCGGCGAAGGAGTCGGAATTGTCGAGGCTGCTAGGGGAACCCTAATTCACCATTATCAGCTGGATGAAAAAGCCTTAGCCAAGAAAGTGAACTTGGTAGTGGCCACAACCCATAACGCACCTGGCATCTGCATGTCTATAAGAGATGCTGCAAAGGGTCTCATCCATAACGGCAAGGTCAGCGATGGGCTGCTGAACAAGGTAGAGATGGCCTTTAGAGCCTACGATCCATGCTTCGCCTGTGCCACTCACTTTGCAATTGGTCAGATGCCCCTAGAAGTCAAGATTTACAGTAGCGAAAAACGACTGTTGAAAACGATGAGAAGGTGAGTGAATAAGAGATGGACAAAGCAAAAGTTGGAGTATTTCTCTCTGACTGTGGGAAACAGGTCTCAGAAATCTTGGACTTTAACGCCATAACTGANTATGTAAAAAAGGTTTCAGGCGTGGCTCTTGTTGGTAGAAGTAGTGAATTTTGGCGTGGCAAAGGNCTNCAATTGATCGTTGATTCTATTAAAAATGGAAAGATAAACAGANTAGTTGTTGCCGAGAGTCTTCCCAAGCTAAGCGAGGTCAACATCGTTCAAGCAGTTGAAAACGCAGGGCTCAATCCNTATCTGGTGNATGTCATTGACCTNAAAGACCATTGCGCTTGGCCTCATCGAGAAACACCATCTGAAGCCACAGAAAAAGCAAAAGCCATACTCCTNGGCGCCATCGAACGCGCCAAGCTTCTCGAACCCATAGAGAAACTCGAGTTTCCAATCCTCAAATCTGTCCTAGTTATCGGCGGAGGTATAGCTGGCATGCAGGCGGCAGTAGATTTGGCGGATTTAGGATTTGAAGTGCATCTGGTTGAAAGGGCGCCGTTTCTCGGGGGCTTAGCCGCTCAGGCAGGCCGATTCTTCCCAACGGACGACTGCGCCATCTGCATACAGTCTCCAGCCTCAGATGTGAAAACCATCACTCACACCTCACGGAAATGTGTATACCGTTCCGGTTTCAGCGAGATTCCCAACCTAAACATACTGACTAATTCAAAAGTTATGGGTGTTGAAGGAGGTCCCGGAAACTACAAAGTAACAATAGAGAAGAAACCAAGATACGTTAATGAACTGAAATGTGTCGCTTGCGATCTGTGCACTGCTGTTTGCCCAGTAGAAGTGCCAGATGAATACAATGCAAGGCTGAAAACTCGCAAGGCCATCTACATGAACGTCCCAAACGTTCATCCACCCGTCTATGTCATAGACGAAAGCTTCTGCAAATTCCACGACTGTGCCAAATGCGTTGAAGTTTGTCCAACGAAAGCCATCGAACTGGACCAAAAGAGTGAGAAGATATCCCTCAACGTAGGCAGTGTAATAATTGCCACGGGCTTCAAGGAGTTCGATTCCAGCATCATAAAAGAGTATCACTACGGCGACTATCCGGATGTCGTAACCAATCTTGAGCTTGCTAGGATGATTGATGGTTTCGGTCCTACAGGTGGCGTGATTGTTAGACCTTCAGACCGCAAGCCTGCCAAGAAGATTGCTTTTATCCAATGTGTCGGTTCACGAGATAGGCGCTACAATCCTTACTGCTCGAGCATATGCTGCATGATCTCGCTAAAACATGCCACGTTGATCAAATCGGCCTATCCCGATACAGACATTACAATATGCTACATAGACATAAGAACCACTGGAAGGCAGCACGAAGATTACTACGAAAGGGCCAGGGAGATGGGAATCAAATTCGTCAAAGGTAGACCAACCGAAATCTCACGAGACCCAGAGACGAACAGACTAATCGTCGACGTTGAAGACGCTCTTCTGCATAGATTCTTGGAATTGGACGCTGACCTCGTGGTGTTGGCTCCCGCAATGGTACCATCCGAAGGAACCAAGGAACTTGCCCAGATTGGTCTTGAGTCTTTGCTGGATGAAGACGGCTTCTTTAAGGAGTATAATGCTAAACTGAGACCAACTGAAACCATCGTTAGAGGGTTGTACATTTGTGGAGGCGCAACATTCCCGAAGGATGCGCCAACAACTTCCCTGCATGCGCACTCGGCAGCTTTAAAGGCCGCCAAATTCATGACCACCGGCAAGATGATTAAAGACCAGAGAACCGCCGTAATCAACGAGGATTACTGCGGTGACTGCGAGTTCTGCCCGGTCACATGTCCTTATGGCGCGATAAGTTTAGAACCAACGACCGAAGAACACTTCGTTGCTCGAGTATCTGATCTCTTATGCGAAGGTTGTGGTGTTTGCGTGGGAACTTGTCCCCTCAACGCTATCGAACTTAGGCATTCAAGGCCAAACCAGATGCTGGCCCAGATGAAAGGACTTATGTCTGTTAACGGAACATCTAAGCCGCTGGTTCTAGCCATCTGCTGTTCAGAATGCGGTCACACCGCTGTAGATTCCTCTGGCATGGCTATGATGAAGTATCCAGCTAACGTCAGGGTAATGAAAGTTCCTTGCACGGGCATTCTGCAGGTTCACCAGTTTTTGGATGCTTTCAAAGCGGGTGCTCAAGGAGTAATGATTGTGGGATGTAAAAGTGACGGTTGTCATTATGAAGTGGGCAGTCAGAAGGCTGAAAAGAAGGTAGAACTTGCCAAAGTGTTGCTGAAGGAGTATGGTATAGAGCCACAGAGGCTAGAGATGTTCAATATGGTGTTTATCGAGGGAGACAAGTTTGCTGAGGCTGCGCAGATGATGACTGAGAGATTGCAAAAGTTGGGTTCACTGCAGTTAATGGGAGGTTCTCAATAAGGTTGAGGTGAACAAGATGGAACATGAAACAGTAACCAGTCTAGCATTTTCTGATGTAGTTGCTAGTCGCCTAGGCGGCGAAACTGTAACCCTATGCTACCAATGTGGAACCTGCGCCAGCAGCTGTCCAGTGGCCAAAATCACTGAGCGTTTCAATCCTAGAGAAGTCATCAAACTATCGCTTTTGGGAGAAAAACAGGAAGTGATTTCAGGAGACGCCATATGGCTATGTTGCTCATGTTACAACTGCCAGGAAAGATGTCCTCAAAAGGTTGAAATAGCTGACGTGATCTATGCGCTGAGAAACATCGCCTTAAATGAGGGTTACATTCCAAACATCTATTCAGAGTTTGCATCCTCTCTCTTGAACGACGGTCGCATAGTTGGGATTTCCAAATTCGTAGAAAACAAAAGACCTACCCTGGGTTTGCCGCCTCTTCAACCAACAGGCGTAGACGCATTAAGAAAAATTCTTTTCGCCACCGGGTTTGACAAACTGCAGAAACAGGAGGAAACATCATGACAAGCTACGCTCTATTCCTAGGCTGCACAATACCTGCTCGACAGCCAAACTACGAGTTGTCAGCAAGAAAATCTCTATCCAAACTTGGAATCGAGCTTGTTGATTTAGCCAACATGACGTGCTGTGCCCCACCGCCAGTACAATCTATAGATTTAGAAACCAGCCTAGCTGTAGCCGCATATAACATCTGCCTAGCCGAAGAAGCTGATTTGAACATAATTACATTGTGCAGCGGCTGTTTTGAATCTCTTGCAATGACAAATGCTATGCTAAAAGCTGACGAAAAACTGAAAGTAAGGATAAACAGAATTTTATCCCAAGCCGGGAAAGAATTCCTTGGCAACAAAGAAGTAAAGCATTTCCTCCAAGTCTTGACGGATGATGTGGGGCTAAAGCGTCTCAAACAAAGCGTCTCCAAACCCTTAAGCAACATAAAAGTAGCGGCGTTCTATGGTTGCCACGCGCTTAGACCGAGCGAACTTCTCAAACTAGACGACCCTGAACGCCCAGCCATTCTTGAAAATCTAATTGAGACGTTGGGCGCGAAAAGCGTCGAATATAAAAACAAGCTAAAGTGTTGTGGTGGGCTCTTAAGGGGTATTTCTGACGATCTCGCCCTTAACCTTGCCAGAGAAAAACTTGTTAACACAACCAAGGCAGGCGCCGACTGCATAGCGACACTTTGCCCCTTCTGCTTTGTTGCACTAGATCTGGGACAACTACAGATTAGGTCTAAGTTCAAAGAGGAATTTAACATGCCCGTCCTGCACTACTCCGAACTTCTAAGCTTGGCACTAGGAATAGGCCCAAAAGAGCTGGCGCTAGAGGCCCACAAGGTCAAGACTGATAAAATCATTAGCAAAATAATCTAAAACAAAGTGTTGCATGCGGGCAGTCACAGATTAGGTCAAATTCCAAAGACTACCCAGCTCCTCTAAGTTCAGCATTTGGAACGAAATCGAAAAAGCTTAGTCTCCAATCTTAGGGAAGTGGGTAAGAGAGAATCAGTTATCGCACATAAGAAATTTTGATAGAAATAAGATTTATAATGAAGCTCGCGCATTGAAACTCTCTATCAAGGGGAATAACGGATGGCTCAAAAAACTGAAGCCCCAAAGAAGAATGTTGAACCGTTGAGGGTAGATCCATCCTTCAAGTATGAAGTTATGAAAGAGCATGATGGAGAAACCCTCAAAATCTGTTTTCAATGCGGATCTTGCACATCAAGCTGTCCCACCGCTCGCTTCAGCGACTCCTACCGACCTCGCACAATTCTACGTCTGGCACAGTTGGGATTCCGCCAAAAAGTCCTTCAAAGCCCAACCCTTTGGCTTTGCACCGCCTGTTTTACCTGTACAGACCGCTGCCCACAAGATGTGGAAGTTGCCAGCGTCTTAAGGGTCCTCAGAAACCTTGCAATCAAAAAGGGACAAATTCCCAGAATTTTCACTGAGCTTGCTTCGAACATTTATGAAACTGGCTATGTCTACAAGATTCCGGAGATGAGACTGAGAAAAAGAGCAGAGCTTGGGTTGCCACCTCTGCCGAAAGCGAGCGTTGACAAGATTGATAGACTAATCGAACTGGCTCATGGATCAAAATTAATAAAGTCTAAGGAGGAGGCACAGTAATGTCAGAGCTACGATATTTGTTCTTTTTGGGCTGCACGATTCCCTACAGAGTCACAAACTATGAAATTTCAGCTAGAAAGGTTTTCGCAAAATTGGGCATACAACTGGTTGAGATGTCTGATTTTAATTGCTGTGGACTCCCAGTTGATCCAGCCAGCCACGAAATGATGCTTGCTTTGGCAGCTCGCAACCTCTGCTTAGCAGAGCAGCAAGGATTGAACATCATCACGCTTTGCACTGGATGTGCCGTAACACTTCGAAAAGTGAACAAAGTGCTAAAAGAGGACAAGGAAATCAAGAATAGAATTAACGGGTATTTAAGTGAAGTTGGCATGGAATTCAGAGGAACCATAGAGGCCAAGCATTTTATTCATGCTTTTAAGGAAGACCTTGGCTTCGACAAAATTAAAGAATCAATTCAAAAACCGCTTACAGGACTTAAAGTCGCCGAACACTGTGGATGCCATCTTCTTCGGCCAACAGGAATTTCAGGTTGGGATGACCCAGAAGATCCAGTAGTCCTAAAGGGGCTAATCGAATTAACAGGCGCGGAATGCTTAGACTATATGGATGAAGCTGAATGTTGCGGATACACAATTATTGCAATAGATGACAAAGTTGCTTTGCAGCTCACCAGAGAAAAGCTTCAACACATAAAAATGGCTGGTGCCCAAGCTTTGATTACAGTTTGTCCCTCATGCCACTTAATGTTTGACATGCAACAGTCGAGGATAGAGAGAATGTTCAATGAACAATTCGAGTTACCGGTGCTCCACTTTCCACAACTGTTGGGATTAGCTATGGGCTTCAGCCCCGACGAGCTAGCGCTTAAAGAGCTCCGAGTTAATCCGTCAAAAATTTTAGAAGCCATGAAAACAGCTTAAATGGAAAACCCAAGCTTCAAGCTTGTCGTATTGTTGAAGCATAGTGGAAAACTATTCATTTTTGTGGCTGAGAGAGACGTGAGTTATAGTTTAAACTTTCATAGATCGCGCGCATCTGAAAGAAGGTTAAAATATTCATCTGAATGTGGATAATATCAAGACAAAGAGGGAATTCTATGGGCTCTCACGGATTGAAGGTGATTGACTTCCATGCTCATTTTCCAACTACAAACTGGACGAAGTGGACGACCTCGTGGAGGCGGCGGCTAGCTGAGAAATATGGAGATGAGAATGCTCAATTGCTTATCGAGCAGTCAGCACGTGATAGGGAAGAGATGAGAAAGCGTTGGGGATTTGCGCCCCCTGAATCTGAGATTCATTCAGATGAAGAGCAAGCAGCTAAGTGGGTTTCAGACCTCGATTTGAAAGGTGTGGAGAGAGTAAATTTCTTGACCGGCGGCGGAAACGACAATCTCGCCAAGATTGTGAGGTTGTATCCGAATAAGTTTTCAGGGTTTGCCCACCATAGCTTATTTTCAGAAGATGCGCCCTCAGAGCTTGAGCGAGCGGTCAAGAAGCTTGGGTTGAAGGGATACAAAATAATTGCGTCTTCGCAGACGAAGTCCATAGACGATAAGTCTGTTTACCCTGTTTGGGAGATGGCGGAGAAGTTGGGAGTCTCCGTGATTGTTCATTTCGGTGTTCTCGGCGGAGGTGGGGGACCAGCTTTGGACCTGAGAAATATGAACCCTCTTACACTTTGGGAAGTAGCTAAGATGTTTCCGAGAATTCCCTTCGTCGTTCCACACTTCGGCGCTGGTTACCTCAGAGAGCTTCTTCTGTTGTGTTGGTCATGTCCCAACGTGTACGTAGACACTTCAGGCTCAAACCGATGGATGCGTTGGATGCCCTTCGAAATCGACTTGGGAGGACTTTTCAGAAGGGTCTTGGAAACCGTTGGCCCTGATCGCCTGATCTTCGGAAGCGACTCGAGCTACTTTCCAAGAGGCTTTAGTATCCAATATTTGAGGGAGCAGCTTAAAGCTTGTCGATCGATTGGTCTGGAAAATGGGAGCATCGAGAAGATTTTCTATAGAAACGCCGCGAAATTGCTGAAGCTCGATATATAAAGATCAGGGCTGTTATCCAGTTCTAGATTAGAAAGCGTTCATCGGTCTGCCTTCGTCGTCCAATAGCACCTCTGATGTAAGTGATCTGTCCCACATGGTGAAAGATCTCTGATATATAGATCAAGAGATACAACTGTAGTTTCCTCGTGCCTCTCCAGAGGGTTATTTCGGCTTCGAGTTCTGCCGGAGTCAACTCTTTAAGACGGTTCACGACTTTGTTTTTTCCATTCTCTATATCGCTCATTATCTTTTCAAAGGAGTAAGATCTGTTGCCGACATAGTCTTCAGGCCAGTCTTTGGGCTTGTATTCTGGATCTCTCTTCAAGATTCTGTGCATTCCCACGTTCCATTGTTGGGAGAGATGTGTGAGTATCCATCTTATGGAGTTAGTCTCTTCGATAGGTCGCCAGTCAATCTCCTTCTTGGAGAGGTCTTTTATCGCCGAGTCGAATCTATCGAAGGCTATTTCAGCTAACGTCTCGATTAGTTCTATTTTTTCAGACATCTAATCATCTCATGAGTAGCTTCCGTAGGTTATGTATCTCGAATATAAATGCTTGTTGAAGAAGAACCGCGCCATTATAATTAATGGCAACACAAATATCCTCTACCCTTCAGAGAGCACAGATGCAAGATAAATGCAATAGGTAAGCGTGCAATTGGTATAGGTTAAAATAATCTTGGTGACAAACTTAAGGAAGCAAAAGGTGATTTACATTGAAATCCAGTGCCTTACCTTATGATTTCATAACTTCAGAGAAGATAACCATTGACTACCTTAATCGTGCAAGTCGTCTAGAGCACATATTCCCAAAACATTTTAGAGAACCAAGTGTTAGAAAATGCAACGTAGATCGTCAGAAAATTGTAAATAAGTTGTTGGAATACAACCAGAAAATAAATGCTCCTAAACGAGTGATTCAAAACATAGAGTCTCTTTCGCAACCTGAAACTTACGCTGTGATAACTGGTCAACAACCGGGCTTATTTTCAGGCCCATTATACACAGTTTACAAAGCAATTTCTGTCATTGTTATTTGTGAAAGATTGTCTAAGCAGAAATACTCACTTGTCCCTATCTTCTGGAATGCATCTGAGGATCATGATATTTCTGAAGTTGATCACATCAGTATGTTCAGGGAAAATGAGCCATTTATGATTAATTATGATTGCGTGTCAAAAGACGTAGCTCTTTCGCATATCAGCCTTGACAAGTCCGAATTGAATAGGATGTTAACAATTGTAGAAGATATCTCTCCGAACTCAGAGTTCAAATCACTCTTGCTGAAAGAAACCACACGAATCTTACAAGAGTCGGCTACTATAGGAGATTTTTTTTCCAGATTTATGATTTACCTCTTTGGGGAATTGGGGCTTGTTATGATAGAGCCTCAATACTTAAGAGACTTGATGGTTCCCGTTTTTGACAGACTAATTAGAAGGCCTACTAAATGTACGCAAATCCTGAATGAGGCAGGTTTAAAACTTAATAAGCTTGGTTATTCGCCTAAAATCCACAAAAAATCTGACATGTGCAATTTCTTCCTTCTTAACGATGATGGGAAACGACTGCGAGTTACATACGATGGGAGATTTCGAGTTGCCGATGAAACTTTCTCTCAGAGAGAACTCCTTAATCTGTTAGATGATAATCCCTCAAGATTTAGCGCGAATGCTCTTACGAGACCGATCACTCAGGATTTCCTTTTCCCAACGTTCGCTTATGTGGCTGGGCCAAACGAGATAGCCTACCAAGCCCAATTGAATGGACTATACGATTTTTTCTCCTTAGANATGCCTGTTATATTTCCTAGATTTGGGGNCACCATAGTCGAGAAGAAAGTTTCCAAAGTTCTTGANAAATACAATGTAGAAATTCATGAACTGAAGAATCCAGAGAAACTATTGAAAAAATTGGCTAGAGAGAANATTGATAATGTTTTCANTTCCTTNAAGAGTGAGGTTACACGGAGCATGAATGAAGTGACTCAGAAAGCTGAGACTNTTGATGAGACTCTCATTGGATCTTGTTCGCTCGCAAGGGGTAAAATCCTTAAGGCAATAGAAGTCTTAGAAGACAAGGTCACTTCGAAAGTGAAGGAGCATAATTTGGTTGCCAGACAGCAGATCACTAAAGCACACAACAATGTTTTTCCCTACGGAGACCTGCAAGAAAGGCAGATAAATGTCTTGGAGTATCTCATAAAATTTGGAAGGGAGTTTCTGAGAATTGTTTACGAAAACTCTCTTGAGGCCGATTATGGTGAGCACAGGGTGATTAGATGTTAGATATACTTGCTGTTAGCCCTCATCCTGATGATGTGGAGCTTTGTTGCGGCGGTCTTGTCGCAAAGATGAGGAGCAAAGGGTATCGTATTGGAATAGTAGACCTCACTAAGGGTGAGTTGGGAACTGAAGGAACACCCGAGACGAGGATGCAAGAGGCAGCTAAGGCAGCTAGGATACTAGGTGTGCAAATTCGTGAAAACATGGATTTCGGAGACTGCAGATTGGGTTCTGGTTTTGATGAGGCAAAAAGATTAGCCGGTGTGATTAGGCAATATAGACCTTCAGTTCTGATAGTTCCATATGGGGATGGGCATCATCCAGACCATGCCGGAAGCAGAAAGCTCGCTGACAAGGCGGTCTTTCTTGCTAAACTGAAAAAAGTGCAAACAGGTCATGATGCTCACAGAGTNAGAATNGTTGCNTATTACATGCTACGTAAATCGTTTGATCCCTCTTTTATAGTCGATGTTACAGAGAGTTATGAAAAGAAATTGGAGGCCATCAAAGCTTACAAATCCCAGATGGGATTAATGTTTGGAACGGAAGGTCTTCTTAAATCAATAGAATTGAGAGATCAGCTTTATGGTTCAAAAATAGGCGTCAAATACGGCGAACCTTTCTTCTGCGATACTCCTTTAAAGATAGATGATCTGGTGGTCTTCTCGAAATGAAAATAGGTATTGCATGCTTTCCAACTTATGGCGGAAGCGGAATTATAGCCACTGAGCTGGCACACCTACTGGCAAAGAAGCATGAGTTACATCTGATCAGCTACGATAAGCCTGTTCGACTGGGAGAAGAGACAGACTTCTCATTTCACAAAGTGGAACTTCTCTCATACCCGCTTTTCGAACGTGTTCCGTGCTGTTACTCTCTCGCTTTAGTCTCAAAATTGGTAGAGATCATAAAGTCCCACAGTCTAGACATAGTTCATGCTCATTACGCTGTTCCTAACGCTACATCTGCTTATTTGGCTAAAAAAATCTGTAACGACTCGGTGAAGGTGGTGACTACGCTTCATGGCACAGACTCTTACTTAGTTGGAAGTCATCCATCTTACAAAGAAGTGACGCAGTTCAGCATGCAACATAGCGATGCACTGACAGCTGTTTCGGAATACTTGAGAGAACACACAATGGCTGATTTTAGCATTTCAAGAGAAATCAAGGTAATACCGAACTTTGTTGATCCGCAAAGATTTAAAAGGCTCGAGAAAGATCGAGAACAAAAGATTGTATGTCATTCATCCAATTTCAGACCAATCAAACGAATACCTGACATCATTAATGCTTTTAAGACAATCTCGAAAGAAATCGAATGCAAGCTGTCCCTTATTGGAAATGGTCCTGAACGTCCTAGAGCTGAAAAAATGGCGGAAGATCTTGGGATATCAGAAAACGTGGAATTCCTCGGGAATGTGAAAGAAGTTCAGGAAATCATTGGAAAGACGGATTTGTTTCTTTTACCATCTGAGGATGAAAGTTTTGGACTTGCCGCATTGGAGGCTATGAGTTGCGAAGTTCCAGTTGTCGCAAGCGATGTTGGAGGGCTGAAAGAATTAATCTCTCATGGCGTTGACGGCTATCTAGTCAAGATTGGAGACGTGGAGGCGATCGCACAGTACTCGCTCAAGATTCTGGAAGACTCAAGGTTGCAAGAGAAATTTGGCAGAAACGCTAGGCAGAAGGTTCTTAGGAAGTATACCCCAGACAAAATCGTGCCTGAGTATGAGGATTTATACAAGAGAACCTTAGATGAAGAGTGAAGCGCACACAAGAATGAACTCTTTGATCCAGCTAAGCAACATTTTCTGTTAGATCGAAGACCCGATATTTACAGAGATCTCTAATACCAATGAAATCTAGAAGTGGGCCCGGAGAGTTTTGAACCCAGCCCAAATGGCGATATCTCCCGAAACACCCCCCCGCAACTTCCCTTTTTTACTCGCACACAGGATTGGTGATGCTAAGCCCTGAGTTGATCGGCTATTTTCTTTCCGAATTTCTTGCATTTTGGAAGCTCTTCGTCTGCAATGGGGCCCTTCATGCCTTCAACCTTGATCGACAACCCAGGGGCAATCAACTTAAGTCGCGGAACCTTTTCGCGTAGTCTCTGCTCCATCTTCTTCACAGACTTTTCGAA
>JGI2172J19969_10000280_pt1 | contig 21422 bp, 14 predicted proteins | sample DeeMarSWOR230_32_FD_19969 | JGI IMG/M metagenome (IMG submission 19969)
TCCTGTAGAGACCCGAACAGCAAGGGACGGTCATTATCGCCACTGTAAGAGAGTAGACCGTGTTGTTCTTGAGAATCTCAGCGATCTTCTCCACATAACCGGATGTGTCATCCAGCTTGGGGCAAGCAATGACCAACTTCTTCCCTTTAAGCAGGTCCTGATGAAAACTCCCCAGAGCAAAAGCCGTGCAATCGGCGGCAATCAAGAGGTCGCTTTCATTAAAGTAAGGGGCGTATGGAGAAACAAGATGAAGCTGAACCGGCCATTGGGACAGTTCTGAGCTTCCCGAAACAGTCCTCTCCAAGCCAGATGAGGAAGGTCTTTGAATCTCCCGGGCAATGCTCCCAGGACAACCCGTAGGTGTATGACAGTCTGCGGCCAATTCTCTCTGTGCCTCCGCTTGGACCTTCTTTTCGATTCCATGGACTTGGGCTGCGGCTTCTTCCCCCCGCGTTTTCAAGACATGCAGATAGGCGGCCTGAGCGTCATAGCCGTCACTTTCTCTCTCTGTGATTTTTAGCGCATCAGTCGGGCAGACATCCAGGCAGGCACCCATCCCATCGCAGTAAATCTCCTTGACCAAAACAGCCTTGTTTTCCTCATCAAGGACCAGGGCACCTTCGGCACAGGCCTCGGTACACAGCCCGCATCCGTTGCATTTATCCCTATGGATCTCTATGATTTTTCTTTTCATATCAATCTCTCCTTTCCAATCTTCTGAATCCATAATAAGTCACTGGCGGGATAGATTCCTTGACTTAAGTCAACTCTTTGGAGGGGGAACTGACTTCCCCCTTCCAACGCTCGCTTGCTTTCTCGCGGCTCGCTGCCTCCCCTTCTCGGGCGGCGTACGAACCTTCGCCCTGCGACCAATCCCCCTGCGTATATCATCCGATCGTTGAGATATAAAGCGACGGTTTCCATTCCATCCGGAGCCCATGGTGGTGGGTGGGAGGGTCTTGGCGAGGATGGAACGCAAACGGCGCTTTATCAGATACCAAAAGAGAGGCAGTTTACTCGAAGAAAAGCCTCAAGGCAGGCAAAGATTCAGGCTGATAGCTCTGAGCGCATCCGCCAGCAATCCAGGACGCGGATCCTGTTGCCTCTGACCTCGATAAGCCCTTCCTCCTGCATCTGCTTAAGGTTGCGGGAGAGCGTTTCGGGGATCGTTCCCAGGATTTTCGCCAGCTCGACTTTCCTGACAGTCAGTTCGATGACACATCGCTGCTCACCGGAACAATTGGAAAGCAGGTAATGGATCAACCTCTGTCTCACAGTCTGGAGGCCGAGAGACTCTATTTTCTGGCTTAAGACCGCGCATTTTTCGGCGAGCAAACGGATAAAGAATTTGGCGACCAAAGGATCTCTATCCATTCTCCTCAGAATATCATTCTTATCAAAGAACAAGACCTGCGAATCTTTTACAGCCTGAGCGAAGAACGGAAATCGAGAGGAAACAAAAACTATGGCTTCGCCCAGGAAACCACCGGGCTCCAGGCGTACCACTTCGATCTCCCTCCCGTTCTCATCCATCTTGAAGACGCGGATCTCCCCGGATTCAAGGTAATAAAAGCCGCCTGCTTTTTCCTGGGCACTGAACAGAACCTCACCTTTCTGGAATCTTTTGGGTCTCCCTAAAACCTTGACAGAATCTTCAAAACAGACCATTTCAGGCTGCCATTACTTCCGTAGGCTTATTATTCCGAATTCATATATTGAGAGACGAGTAAAAATAGGCATTCTGGATGCCTATTTCAATTCTTTGATAAAGATATTCCTGAAATAGATCGGGGAGCGGCTGTCATGGTTCTGCAGCCCTATGTATCCTTCTGCAGCAAAATCTTTTACCTTCCCCCGAGGCTCCGCCTCCCAGTCAAGCACCTGCGTGCCGTTCAGTTCGACCATTATCCGCTTTCCCTCGAAAGTGATCTTCATATGATTCCATTCTCCCGACTTTTTGAAGGCATCCAGACGGGGCGCCTCAGCGTCATAGACCGCGGCTGTTTTATGGATTCCTTTTCCGCCGTCATTGATCTGGATCTCGAAGGAATGATAGATGTAGTCATCGCTGGTCGGCATATCCGGGACTCTGAGGAAAATACCGGAATTCGTGTGCTCATCTTCGCATTTGAATTCCAGGTCTAAGACAAAACCTGAGTATTTACTCCGGCTGTACCAGAGAAGGCCCATTCCTCCCTGGCCTTTCAGTATTCCTGTTTTCTCATCAAGCATGAAATAGCCGGGACCGTAATGATTCCAGCCATGCTTGCTGTATCTTCCCCAGCTCCATCCCAGAATCTCCTCATAATCCTGGTAATAGGTGATGCTCTGGATGTACTCGATTCCCTTTTTTACAGGAGGAGAAGGGTTATCGACCTCTTTCGGGTTCTCATGCTCGACAGCCAGAAATCCGCGGAAATCCTGAAGAGTGAGCTCGGCCAGGATGTCGTGAATATTGGCTTTTCCTGATCCGAAGGGAACATCATAAGCGTCCCTTGTTCCGAACTCATTCAGGTCCTTGAGGTGGACATCTCTGATCCGGCCCTTGAGCAGGCGGAGCGCCTCGACCGGGTTAATCCCGGAACGCATCCAGTGTCCCGTGTCCGCACAGCACCCGATTCGCTCATCCAGTCCGCTCACGTACTCCAGGACTGTCTCTGGATTATAATACTTGTTGGGTTGGGGATGGTTATGGATGGCAATATTGATGTTGTACCTCTTGACCATTTTCTCCAGCAGGGAGGCATCATCAAACTTGGGCTCGGTAACAATGGTCCGTATTCCCATTTTCCGGGCAAAATCAAACACCTTTTTCATACTCTCTTCGGTGTTTTCGAACCCCACTACACCGTAGCTGACGAGCGCCATTCCATACTCATTCAACCTGTCCTTCACCTGCTTGATCAGAGCATCATCGAGGTTGTGGTCGAACCTGATGCCAGGCACATCCTCGCCGAGGGCCTGACCAGGATAGGGCTGGAGATATTTCACTCCCAGCTCTTTGGCTTTTTCCAAAGTCTCATAAAAGGTGAATTTCCTGAAGGTCCAGCACTGGATTGACACCGGGAGCTTCTTGATCCGGATAGCATTGTAATCCGTGCCGGCCACTTCCTCCTTCACGGAGGCCAGCGTTCTTTTAGCAAGGCCAGTCTGCTGTTCTCCCCATACGTTGGAAACCAAGGCCATAAGCAAGATCACCATAAAAACAAGAATGTTTCTTTTCATGGTCACTCCTCATATTGGAAAATTTTATTAAATCCCTCTCAAGCTTTTTTTGGGTTCCACTCCCCTCTGGCCACTGCGGGCACAAAGGATTCGAGGCCAGGCGGGGGAAAATCGACGGTCTTTCCCTGTTCAGCGCTCATGTATGCCGCCATCAAGAGCTCAGTAACGTTGAGCCCGTCACTGAAATTCTCCTCTGGCCGCCTGCCCGCGAGCAAGGACTGGACCATATGCCTGTTCTCGGCAACGTAGCCGTATTCGGACGTCTCATCACTCACAACCGGCATCAGCCCCATCTCCGCATTCTGCTTCTCGACCAGGTCCTCTCCTTCTTTTCCCCTGACGTTGCGGCTGAAGAACACCTTCAATCCCGAATCCAGGGTGTTGATGGACAGCGAATACTCCGGGCCGAGCAGCTCCATGCTCAAGCGCAAGCCTGCTCCGACATAACACCAGGAGGTGGTGGTTTCCACGACCACCTTGATGCCTTTTTCGTCCTGGTACTCGATCAGAGAGCGGGCGAAATCCTCTGCCGGCCTGTTGATATAATCCGTCTCGCCGCCGCTGTTATCAGCCAAGATCCGGGCATAATGCGGATGCTGCCATTTCAAGCACGAGGTATAGGCTGTGACTTTGAGTGGAGTGAGGACGCTGCGCTCAGCTCCTGGAGGAGTGAGCATGAACCGGGCTTCCTCGACCGAATGACACATCATGTCATTGAGGACTCCGCCTCCTTGAAGCTCCCCTTCCCAGAACCACGGTTCGTGAGGGCCGCTGTGCTCTTCTGCCGCTCGAGCTAGGTAAGGACGGCCGGAGATCGCCGCTCCTCTTGTCCAGATGATCTCTTTTCCTCTGACCACAGTCGGGGCAAAAACCTGGTCTTCCAGGTAGCCGTCCAGAAGGCGGGCTTTTTGGACCAGCTCCAGCATCTTTTTGGCTTCCTTCACATTTCTCCCCAGGGGTTTTTCGCAGGTGACACCCAGAAGCTCTCCTTTGCCGGTCTCCACAGCTTGAACTATCTCCTCCATGTTTTCCAACCGGCAAAAATTCGGAGCACAGATCCAGATAGCATCTATGGAAGGATCGGCTACCATATCGGTTATGGATTTATAGACTTTGGCTTCCCCCACGTTGAGCTCCCGGGCCAGAGCCGCCGCTTCTTCTGCCCTTTTTTCTGTCCGCGAGACAACTCCCAGCACATCCGCATCACGGACACCGAGCCAGGAGCGGATGTGAAACCTGGTGATAAAACCAGCACCAACGAACCCGACACCCAATCTTTTCTTTACCATCTTCTCCCTCCTCAGGTTGCCCAGGATACAAATCCTGAAATCTTCTCAGCACTCAATCCATGTCATCCAGGATAAGAACGTATGTATTATCCACTCTGAATCATGAACATCCGCTGCAGCAGCGGCTACATAATTCAAGACTCATCAGAGCTCCAGAGGAGCCGGTTCCTTCTTCGGCCTGAAGAAGAGCAAAAACGCCAGCGCACAGAGCACAGTCAACAGACAGGGTACGAGAAAAACAGCTGTCCAGTTACTTCCTGCCTCTGTCGTGAAATAATCAAGAACCCCGCCAGCAAAAAGGCTCCCCAGCAAATTTCCCAGTCCATAAGTCACCACCATGATAAGGCTTTGGGCGGAATGCCTGATATCTCTTGGCGCAACCATATCCGTGTAGATGAATGCAGCCACAAAAAAGAAGACAAAACAGAAGCCGTGAAGAGACAAGGACGCGATCACAAGCCAGGCAGGCTTCCCGATGGCAAAGATGATATAGCGAACAGGCCAGGCCAGAACCCCGATAATAAGGATATTCCTTATGCCAATCCGCCCGATGAGATAAGGCAGGAGAGCGACCATAACCAGAATCTCGGCCACCTGGGCGATGACCATCACTCCGGGGACAGCGGCATCTGAAAGGCCAATCTTTTCTGAGGTGAGGAAGGGAGCAGTCAGGTTGTAATAAAACATCAATTCGGTGGCCACAACAAAGGCGATGGTGACAAAGACAGCAAAATGCCTATCCTTCATCATCTTTATCGCCTCGAGGAAAGCCCAGGGTTTCTCTGCTTCTTTCTTGGGTGGGGTATGAGGCAAAAAGAATGTATGAATCCCCATGATTATGGAAAAGATGCCCGCCAGAAGGAGAGTGTCTCCGGCATAGGCAATCGGATCAAAAGACTTGGACGCAAACCTCCATCCCATAAGGATAAGCCCGGCAATAATCCAGCCGATCGTTCCCCAGACGCGAATGTATCCAAATTCCTTTTCTGATTTTTTCAAATTGATGAACGCTATGGAATTGGTTAAAGCCAGGGTCGGTGCATACAGAAGACAATAGACCAACATCAACCACATCATGGTTTTGTAGGTGGTGACCGCCGATATAAAAGCAAGCAAAATTCCTCCAGAAAGCTGCAAGATGCCGACCACTCTCTGCGAGGCAAAATAGCGGTCTGCCACCTGTCCGCCGACGAAAGGAGAGATTATAATGGCAAACGGCAATAATCCGAGGACCACTCCCATCTGGAAAGGAGTAAAACCAAGGTCATTGATCAAATACTCTGAGAGGACTGGAGACCATGCTCCCCAGATCGCATACTGCAGAAACATCATCGTTCCCAGTCTGAATTTTATTCCCATCTTCGCCTCTCCTTCTTATGACTTCCAAGGTTCTTCCGATCGGTCCTCTGATTGAAAAAAAACAGAACTAGACGATTTTCTTGTTCAAGGGATCCCACCCCACCTTGCGGCCTTCAAGGTAGGAAAGAGTCGCCATATGGCAGGTTACCGCCTCCTCGAATCCGCGGTCGATGTTGCAGCTTGGCTGCCCTCCGTTCCGGATACAATCCAGCCAATCTTTGAGGTGGAGATGGGTGGTGTTGACCGGCCGGCCGCCCCGCATGGTATACATCAAACCTCTCGTCATAAAATACCTTTCCGTAGCCGAAGTCACAGTATCGATTCCTTTTAGACCGGGCTGAAAAGTGAACAGCGGGAGCGAGGTATTGATGATGTTGTTCATTATCTTTTCTTTATACCTGGTGGATTCCTGGTCTGCAGCTACACTCAAAGTGTAGCCCACTTCCATGGATGCGTCATGGCCCATGAACACCTTTCCCCGTCCTCTTCCGTTGGCGAGAGTCGCACTGTATACCAGAGTTAAATTTCTCTCTGGATACTCGAAAACAGCCTGGAAGACATCGGGGACATCACGTCCATCCTGGAAAAAATAGATCCCTCCGGAAGCTACAGCTGACTTGGGTATGCCAAGCTCCAGAATCTGGTTAGCCCCGTCATACTCATGCGACAGCAGGTCGCCGGAAAGCCCTGTTCCGTAATCGAACCAGCAGCGCCAGCGGAAAAACCGCTCCAGGCTAAACGGTACCTTATGCGGAGCCGGGCCCTCAAACTGTTCCCAATCGATTGTTTTTGGACTTCCTTCCTCATGAATCTCATACACCCAGGCTCCGTTGGGGGAATTGCGGTTGGTCGTTATCTCGACAAGAGTGATTTTACCCAGGATGTTCTTGGCCACGATCTGCTTGGCTTTTAAATAGCTGTCCTGCTGTCTCCCCTGGTGTCCCAGTTGAAAAACCATGCCGCTCTGCTTGACCGCGTCAGACACCTGAAAGGCTTCTTCAATGGTCCTGGTCATGCATTTCTCGCAGTAAACGTGCTTTCCCGCGTTCACGGCATCGATCGTCATTTGGGCATGCCAGTGGTCAGGAGTGGCGATGATCACCGCATCCACATCATCGCTTTCCAGCATTTCCTGATAATTCAAGAAGCGCTTGGCTCCTTTCAGCAGGCCACTGCCTCCACCAGGCCGGACATCATTCTTGGAAGCGGCGATACCCCGCTCGGCCCGGACATCAAAGACATCACAGACTCCGCTAAGGACGACATTCAAATCCTCTTGAGCGAGAAAAGTCTCCAGCTCCTTATCCAGTTTGCTCTCCCTGGCGTCTTTCTTCTTTCTCTCGATCCAGTCCGGATGAGCGAAACCTGCAGCATACGCCAGCGCCTCTCCCCTGCCACCGAAACCGATTATCCCCAGCCTGATGAGCTGGCCGGGTTTCTTCAGGGTTGTTTTGGGAAGAACGGCTGGGGCCTTTTCCTCTAAGCCCAGTTCCGCCAGAATCTCTTTCTTCTTCAGGTCATCCAGCCATTTTTTCCTGAAGAAGGCGTAGAGAAATGGCCCAAAAACAGGAATTGTCGCTAATCCTTTGACAATATCCCTTCGCGTGAGCGAAACGGTTTTATCAGCCTTTTTCTCTGGCTTTTTTTCAGGCTTACTTTCGTTATTGTTATTATTTTTGTCTTGTTTCATTTTGAGACCTCCAGGTTTTGAGAAACTTCCCTCTCTCTTATGCAGGTTTTTTCTTTATGAAAATCAGTCTGTCCAGCCCGATGTGCATGCCAGTCGGGAAAAAAGTCAGGACAAAGAGCGCACAGAGTTCAATCAAATTCTTGTCGACGATCAGGTAGCTTCCCTCGACGGGAGTGACAAAGCTGTAGCCGATGAATGGCGGATGAAACACATAATAGAGGAAGAGAAGCGCCATGCCGGCTATGCTGGCCACTCGAGTCAGGCAGCCGGCAATCAACCCCAGACCTATAACAATCAGCCCCCATTTGTTTAAAAAATCGATGAATCCCAGGGCATCCGGGCTGGCTACGATCGAAGTGGCCAATCCTTTGAATATCCCCTTTGTCTCCAGCAAGAATCCTGCTGACGACCAGTAAGGATTGATCACTTTGACAATTCCTTCATAAAGAAAATGCCAGCCGATCAACACTCTCAAGGTGACCAAGGCTGCCAGTTGGACGGCGGTGTAATCTTTCACTTGGCCTGGCTTCATTTTCGTCTTTTTTGTAGCCATTGTCCTACCTTTCAAACACGATCATTATTCCTAAAATATGCCGAACCTGTAATCTCATTTCGGAAAAGGGGGACAGCCCCTCTCTTCTTTAAGTCATCGACTGAAAGGGACTGTCCCCTTTTTCTTATTTTTCCTATCAAGATCCACACTTGCTTTTATGTCCATTCCTTCGGATCTCTCTAAAAAAAAGGGACAGGCCGCTTTTCCTGAAGGCTGTCTTCTTTCCTTCCAGAAAATTAGCCTGTCCCTTTTTCTATCTTTCGATATTGGCATTCTCATGCGTACTGGAGGACAAAAACAGCTTTACAATATATAGATTTAAAAAGCATGTCAAGAATCCGAACCCCATCTCTAGGCAGTTTGGGTGCCGCACTCAGACCCCGGCCCCCGAGTAAGCCAGTCCCATCGGTTTCCCCATCGGCATCCAGGTCCGCTCAATAGAGGACATCACACGAATTATTGGATTAATGCGAGTTGATAAGGGCATCGCCGGGCTCTCCTCCATCCGAAGCCCATGGAGGTCGGTGGGAGGATATTGGCTTGGATGGAGGAGAAACCGGAGCCGATAAAGACTACTCCTTCATGATTGACGGTCATGGAGATAGTCCATTGACATTTTCGGTCTAATGAATAAGAATCTTGAGCGGAGGATCAAAAAGCCCTCTTCAGGAAGGAGGTTTCGATGGACAGACGCGACTTTTTTAAAACGATGCTGGCCACACCCCTGCTGACGCCATTGATACTCGCTTCAACAAAGAGTCAAAACGGCCTCGAGCTCTATCTCATCGCTGAAGAGGCGCAGAAGTTCATTCCCACTCTTCTTGAAGAGGCTCAAAAATATTCCATATCCGAGAGCCGCAAATTCTGTTTCCTCAATCCTCATCCTCAAGAAAAGCCCCTTATAAAGATCCTTCTTGATAGAGGTTGGACCCTTATCAAGAGACCAGTTGAGGCAAACCTCACCCTCTCCTTCAGCCATCTCCAGGGCAAAGCCCTCCCCTCCTTTACTTTGGTCAAGGACGGAAGAATATGGGATATCAGAACTCGCAAGCTCCTCTCTCTCTGGCAAGAAATGAACAGAATTTACAGCCACTCATCCTATTTAACGATTGCTTCTTTCAAATCCAGGCTAACAGACTTTTCCGTTGGAAAATATGTCACTGTTTATAACCATGGACTGCAAGCGGAAACGTTATCTCTCGGGAAAGACCTGACGAAATCCTTTCAGGCCAGAGGAGGCCGGATTGTCGTCCATATCAAGGATGGAAAGGCCTGGATATCAGAATCCCCGTGCCGCCATAAGATCTGCCTCTATTCCCCTCCTGTATCCCTGGCAGGCGAACGAATCATATGCGCTCCCAACAATTTTCTTTTAACCATAGAAGGGCGCCGCTCGATCGACACCGTCATTGGCTAAAAAATTCATTCCTCTCCTGCTCACCTGTTCTTTTCTTATTATGAGCTGTGGTGGTAGAGAGAAATGGCAGACCTCCACTCTTCTTGTTTTTGACACTTTATGTGAGATAAAGGTTTTCTGCAGTTCTTCGGTCCTCCGGTCGGCTCAAGAGGAAGTCGAAGGCATCTTCTCTGAGATTGAATCCCTCTTCTCACCTGAGGCAGAGGACTATGCTTCTCCGATGGTTTTAGACCTTTACACAAAGGCCCTTCAGGTCTATCACGACTCGGACCGATGTTTTGATATCACGGTCGGTCCTTTATCCCGTTTGTGGGGATTTTTGAGCAAATCTTATCATATCCCTTCTTCAGGTCAGATAGAGTCAACCCTGAAGATGATCGGGATGGAAAAGCTCAAGGTCAAAGACGGAACTCTAACCCTTCCTCCCGGAATGAAACTGGATTGGGGAGCGATCGCCAAAGGATTCGCCATAGACCTGGCTTCTCAGGTTTTGATAGAGATGGGAATTTCCAGCGGGTTCTTGAATGCGGGCGGCGACCTTTACTGCTGGGGAAAGAATCCTGATAATCAGGACTGGAACATAGGCATCAAGCATCCGCGAGAAAGAGGTTATTTTGGCATCCTGACCATCTCCCGGCTCGGAGCCGCGACAACCGGCGACTACCAACGTTACTTCATCAGGGATGGCATTCGCTACCACCACGTCTTCGACCCAGGCAGCGGCTACCCGGCCAGGGGCAGACAGAGCGTAACTGTCTGCGGCCCGGAAACCGTCCTCTGTGACGCTCTATCCACTGCTCTCTTCGTCTCCAAGACGCCTGAAAAGATCATGGAAAAATATCCGGAGTACGGGGCGATCATCGTCGATTCGGATGGGGATATCTCGGTTATCGGAAAGGCTTACCCTTTTCGCCCGGTTGAATGAGCTTCTTGCTTCGATAGCAAAACTAACAAAATGGTCTCCCTCCTGTTTTTGATTACGTTCTAGACGTTAGGTTTAAAATGAAGATTTAGTCTTTTTTTTAGAAAAAAGGGGGCTGGCTCCTCTTCTTGCTTTTTTTTATGAAAAAATAGACTATTTCCGCCGTCGAGATGCCTCAGTTTATTGCCCTAAAAAAGAGAGATTATATTCTAGGAAAACATATCTTTGACTCTATCATAGACCTCGTTCCATCTGTCCTGGTCGTCTGGATGAAAATCCTTTAAGGGAAAAGAGCGGGCAATCACTTTCCTGCCTTCTTCGATCCCGCTCAGGATCCTTTTGGCTATGGCCTGGACCATGATATTGCCGACCGCCGTGGCTTCCACAGGACCTGCGATCACGGGGAGACCCGTAGCGTTGGCCGTGAACTGATTGAGAAGCGCATTCCGGGAGCCGCCCCCAACGATATGGAGCATTTCGACTGCCTCCGGACGCATGGCGTTGATTCTATCTATGAGGAACCGGTATTTCAACGCCAGGCTCTCCAGGATACAGCGGACAAATTCGCCCTTTTTCAGGGGAAGAGGCTGGCCTGTTCTCCGGCAGAATCCAACGATGGCCGCAGGCATATCAGGCGGATTCAAAAACGCCTGGTCATCGGGATCTATAATGCATTTGAAATCCTGCCCCTCCTGAGCAAGGCTCTCCAGCTCATCGTAGCCCAGAGTATCTCCCTGCTCCTGCCAGCTTTTCAGACATCTCTGGAGGAGCCATAAGCCCATGGTGTTGCGCAGAAATCGTATTGTCCCGCCCACACCGCCTTCGTTGGTGAAATTATTTTTCAGGGAGTCTTGGGTTATAACCGGGGCATCTGCCTCGACTCCGAGAAGAGACCAGGTTCCGCTGCTCAAATAGGCCCAGTTAGAGGACCGGGCAGGAACAGCAGCCACAGCGCTGGCTGTATCGTGACAGGCCGGAGCAATCACATCCATGGGCAGAATCCCCGTCTCTTCAGCGATTGCGGGCAGGAGGCGGCCAAGGGACGTGCCTGGCGGCACTACGGGAGCCATGATATCCAAAGGCAGCCTAAGCTTATCAAAGATCTCAGGCTCCCAATTCTTATTTTTCGCATTCAAAAGCTGGGACGTGGAAGCGATGGTATACTCCGAACACTTCTGGCCTGTCAGTAGCAAATTAAACAGGTCAGGCATGAAGAGCAGGGTTTCACACTGCTCCAAAATGGGACTTTTCGACTCGACCATACTCAAGAGCTGAAATACCGAATTGAACGGCATGAATTGAATCCCGGTCCAGTGATACATTCTCTCCCTGGACATAAGCTGGAAGGCTTTGTCCATCATTCCCTGAGTCCGGGGATCGCGGTAAGCAAAGGGATGGCCCAGTATCTGATTGTTCCTGCCGACCAAGCCAAAATCCACTCCCCAGGTATCCACGCCCAGGCCGCGCAGTTCTTTATGGCCGCGTTCGGCTGCGGAACGCAGCCCCTTTTTCAGCTCTGCCATGAGGTAGGCCATATCCCAATGAATATGCCCGGAAACGTTTATTTGCCTATTGGGGAACCGGTGGAGCTCTTCCAGACGAATCTGTTTTCCTTCAAGGCTCCCCAGAATAGCTCGACCGCTTTCGGCTCCAAAATCAAAAGCGATAAATCTCTCTATGGACATGATGATTTAATATTTTTAAGGAAACAGTTTAATGGACCATCCCTTTCAGCCCTTTTATTAGATACAAAGGGACTTTCCCCTTTAAGGGCTGTCTCCTTTTTATCTCAATGTTTAACAGATTTCTTACTTTTTTTGCTGTTCGCTTCCAGGTTATCCTTGTTCAGGACATTGGGTATCCGGAAACGGGCAACATCAAATATCTCTCCCATTGACCGTGAATAGGGATGCAGACTGTAGCTGAAATTAAAAGATTCAGGATAGGTCGCATACTTGCCTATAACGCCAGGGCCACAGCTTCCGTTGCCCAGACCAAACTGCCAGACATCCAGGCAGAGGATGATATCCTCGATAGGCGTCAGCTCATGGATATGGTCAGCCCTATCCAGCTCATCAGCCGTATATTGGAGCGCTGTCACCGCCAGAGGATCCTGAGCGACTACCAGAAGTCCGGCACCGGATTTGTCTCTCAGCGCTGCCCAGCGGACAGCCTCCTTGTTCCCTGTTTCCTGGGGCCTCACATAAGGTATATACTGGTCTGAGACCTTGCTTTCATGGAATCCGATAAAAGCGCCCTTCTTCCTGTCCGGATAATTTTCCTGGGGTCCATACCCGTACCATTGAAAATGGTCAAAGTCTCCTGTGATCTTCATTTTCACTCCGAGCTTGGGCAAAGTGGGGAGCTTTCCAAAAGGAGAGATCTCATTTTCAACCCGGATGCAGCCGTTGCCGAGGATGGTGTAAACGCAGCGGTGAGTAAATCCGCTATCTTCTGTCCCCTTATCTTCCGTCTGGATCAAGACCCGGATCACCCCAGGACTCACCGTCTCGATCGTGAAATCCTTGACTTCCCGCTTCAGGTTGTTCAGCCCAGCCTGGTACCACTGTTGGGAGAAGCGCCGGTTGTTGTCTGTCGGCGCTCGGAAGGCATTCAGGACAGGACCATTGACTCCCTCCTCAGCCTCCTCGATGATAAACATATCCTTGTAAATCAGAGTGGTGATGGCTCCCAGGGTTGTGCTGAATATAATGCTGAAATCTTTCCCTTTAATGATCAACAGGTCATCAGAGGCACTGAGCTTCAATTCAGGTAGGGCAGAGACATCCATCTCGGGTCTGGGCGGTACATCATAGGGCATCTTCAGTTGTTCCCAGGCTATTTCATGAGTTTCCGGCGCCCAGGGCGTTTCTCCGTCCAGGTAAAACCTGATTCTCAACCAATACTCGGCACCTGGGGTGAGTTCAGGCTCCTCGATTTGGAGAGTAAGAATTCCGCTCTCTCCTGGAGCGATATCCAGAGGCTCGATCAATCCTCTCTGAATGGCCCTGCCGTCCTCATGCAAGGTCCAATCCGCATCGAATTCATTGAGGTTGGTGAAGAAGTGTTTATTGAAGACTTCTATCCTTCCCTGAGAAAGGTCCTCTTCCTCGATAGCGATAGATTGATAGACTTTCTTCACCTCCCACAACTTGGGAGGGATCTTCCGGTCAGGGAAAACCAAGCCGTTGATGCAGAAATTCCCGTCGTTGGGCTCATCGCCGAAATCTCCGCCGTAAGCCCAGTATTCCCTACCGTCGTCTGTCGTCCTGCGCAAGCCCTGGTCAACCCAATCCCAGATGCTTCCTCCCTGAAGGTGATCGTATTCTTCGATCGCCTCCCAGTACTCCATGAGGTTGCCGACAGCATTGCCCATGGCATGCGCGTATTCGCACATGATCAGAGGACGCTCCTGTTTCTCCTGGGCATACTGCACGATCGATTCAATCCGGGAGTACATCGGGCAGACGATGTCCGTATGATACCGTCTTCCTGCCCGCTCGTAATGCACAGGCCTTGATGAATCCCGACGGTGAATCCACTCGCTGGCCGCTTCAAAGGTTGTTCCATCTCCTGCCTCATTGCCCATGGACCAGATGATCACCGAGGGGTGATTCTTGTCGCGTTCGACCATGCGGATAATCCGGTCCAGATGAGCCCTTTTCCATTCAGGCTTGTTAGCCAGGGTATTCTCAGGCCTGTATCCGATACCGTGCGACTCGATATTCGCTTCGTCGATGACGTACAGCCCGAACCGGTCACAGAGCTCATACCACAAGGGATCATCCGGATAGTGAGAGGTGCGAACCGTGTTGATGTTGAACTGTTTCATCAGAACAATGTCTTTAAGCATGGACTCCGGTGAGACAAAATGGCCGGTGTCCGGATCATGCTCGTGACGATTGACTCCTTTTATCAAGATCGGGGCTCCGTTGAAGATAAGCTGCCCTTCTCTGACCTCAACCTTCCGAAAGCCAAATTTACAGCTTTCCAGCTCGATGACTTCATCCCTGTCATTCTTCAACTGGAACAATACAGTGTAGAGGTTTGGCTTTTCCGCTGACCATTTCAAGGGGTTGATGACTTCAGCCTTCATCTTGACTATGCTCTCGGCACCAGGAGCGATATAGACGCTGGAGCCCTGCATCAAGACATCAGACCCGACTGGATTGTTCTCCGCATCCAGCAATCTGACTTCCAGTTTAGGATTCCTAAACGGCTCATCAGAGTAATTATGGATTCTGGCTGTGATTTTCATCACCGCGTCTTGGTATTCCTTATCCAGGTCACAGCTGACCTCGAAGTCTCGGAGATGGAGACCCGGGGTGGAAAAGAGATAGACATTGCGGAAGATGCCGCTGAGCCTCCAGAAGTCCTGGCATTCAAGATAAGAACCATCAGACCAGCGGTAGACTTCTACAGCCAGGATATTCCTCCCGCCCCGGAGATAATCGGTAATATTGAATTCTGCTGGCGTCCGGCTTCCCTGACTGTAGCCAACCTGTTTTCCGTTGACCCAGAGATANAAAGCGGACTCCACGCCATCAAAGTGGATAAAAACCTGGCGCCCTTTCCAGGAGCCAGGAATCTCGAATTCAGTCCTGTAGGAGCCGACCGGATTGTAATCATGCTGGATAAAAGGAGGATCCTTTTTAAAGGGATAACGCACGTTGAGGTATATCGGCCTTCCATAGCCGTGCATCTGCCAGTTGCTGGGAACCGGGATCTCTTCCCATTCGCTGACGTTATACTCCGGCTTGAAGAAATCCTGGGGCCGCTCATCAGGCCTGGAAACCCAGTGAAACTTCCAGTCGCCGTTGAGAGAGAGATAATATTTCGAGTCTGTCCTCACGCCGTTCACCGCTTTCTCGAAATCAGCATAGGGAATCAGGGTGCAGTGAGCGGGCTCCTTGTTCTGACCGATCATCCGCGGATTTTCCCAATCGTTGGTATTCGTCCCGAATACCCTGTTATGATGAGCCCCACCTATTATCATCAACAGAAGAATCACTGATAATGCAGTTATTTTAAATTGCCTCAAGGACATGGCCAAACCTCCTTTTCAAACATCATCCCTCTCGCCGGAAGGGCCTTGAGCCGAGCTCCATTCTCGATTACTCTCAGACACTTCAAACTCCCGATGTCCTCTGCTTATTCCCGCTGACTCTCTTCCATGTTGCACCCTTTTGACCCAATCGATATCCATCCGGTAAAAATTATCTGGAAGACAATATTCATCAAAGGTCAAGGCGTCCTTCCACAACATTTCTTATATTTTTTTCCGCTGCCGCAGGGGCAGGGATCGTTCCGTCCGATTTTGTGGAAAGCCTTAACTCCTGGTTCGAGATCGACTATACGGGGAGTGTCTGCCCACATCTGCTGGCGTCTCCATTCATCAGCCATCTGGCTCAGCCGTTTGTCTGCATGCTGAAAGAACATTTTATAGGATAAGCAGAGGTAATTGAAGGTCCTATCCCGCGGATTATGGAGACGCTCCTTGGTACAGCCGGCTCGGCAGTAATGCAGCCACTGGCACTCCAGACATTCCGAAGGAAGGGCAGATTTCATCCTTCCGAACTCAGCCTGCTTCTCGGAATTGAGCAGAGCGGCCAGGTCGTCTTCTTTCACATTGCCCAGTTTCCAGTTCGGCTCCACAAAAAAATCACAAGAATAGACGTCTCCGTTATGCTCGATGACAACGTAAACCCCGCATTCCTCCAGCAGGGTGCATTCAGGCGGGGTCAATCCCGCGTAGCTGAACAGAACAGAATCAAAGAAGCGGACAGAGGTGGTGGGAAGCTCATCCTTGAAATCAGCCAGCCATAAGTCAAACACCTTGCCCAGAAATTCACCGTATTTCTGGGGAGAGACGGAAAAGGATGCGACCTTATCCGGGTCGTCGTGGTCAAGCTCCACGCAGGGAATAAACTGCATGTAATTCAGGCCGAGCGACTTATGGAACTCATAGATCTCTTCAGGAAAATGCACAGAATGGTCGTTCAGCACGACCAAAGCATTGACTTCCACCCCAGAATCCAGGAGCAGGTTTGCTTTATCCACAACCCTGGACCAGGAGCCTTTCCCGTTCCGGAGCAGGCGGTAGCGGTCATGGATGTGTTCAGGACCGTCAAGGGACAACCCTACTAAAAAACTGTACCTTCTCAAGAATTTCGCCCATTGTTCATCTATTAAGAGACCGTTTGTCTGGAGTCCGTTGCCGACCAAGTGACCCTGTCCGTATTTCTGCTGCAGTCCCACCGCTTTTTCGTAGAAAGAAAGCCCCATCAAGGTCGGTTCTCCTCCCTGCCAGCTGAAAGACACCTGCTTCTGGCCTTGAGTCATGACCTGCTTGACCGTTTCCTCCAGGACCTGATCACTCATCCGGTGTGTCTTCGATCCGGGAAACAGTGCTGATTTTTCAAGGTAAAAACAGTAGGTGCAGGCCATGTTGCAGTCCGGCCCGGCAGGCTTGATCAGTACCGAATCCAGTTTTTTTCTCTCTCGGGACATTTTTCAGTTATTATCCACTTTTTCCTGAAAATTTCCAGGATAATTAAGATGATTAAAATACACGGAAATGGTTTCGCTCCCTTCAGATTATGAGGCCATTTCCGAATATGTCATCCATATTATTAGGAATTAATCTATAAATATATTTTTTTGTATCCCTCAATTCAAGACGAATACTCTGAGGTGGACTTTTTATGTCTCTACTTCAGATCGGGTTCGTAATCGGGATTTTCCCGCGGAAGCTTGGCTTGCGTATCCTTTAACCAGGCACTCAGCTCAGTATCCAGCTCTTTCACCTTCTCCGGCCGTTTTTCGGAAAGATCGTTCTTCTCGCTCAAATCCTCTTGCAGGTTGAACAGTTCGAACATTCTTCCCTCATACCTCTTGATGAGTTTCCAATCTCCTTTGCGGATGATGCTGTAAGGCACGACTTCCCCCCGGTAATGGGGAAAGTGCCAGAAAATCGCCTCTCTCCTCAGCGAACCTGTCTCTTTCAAGACCGGCACAAGACTCTCTCCATCGATAATTCTGTTTGAAATACGTCTTGCTCCGGCGAGCTCAACCAGGGTGGGGAAATGATCAACGCTGGTCACCGGAACTTCGCAGATCCTGCCGCTCTCGACAACGCCAGGACAGCGGACGATCAAGGGCACCCGGATGCCGCCTTCGTAGGGATACCCCTTCCCTGCTCTTAAGGGAGCATTGTCAGTGGCATAATCCTGGAGGCCGCCGTTATCAGAGGTGAAGATGACCATTGTTCGCTCGGCTAAACCGAGTTCATCCAGTGTGGACAGCATTCTTCCGACTGCCCTGTCCACGCTCTCGATCATCGCCGCATAGGTGGCGTTCGTCTGATTGGTCTTGTCTTTGTTTTCATACTTGGCCACCAGCTCTTCTCTGGCCTGAAGAGGAGTGTGCACAGCATAGTGGCACATGTGCAGGAAGAAAGGCTTATCCCTGTGCTCGTTCAGGAACCGGACGGTCTCGTCGCTCTCCCGGTCAGTGAGATACTCTCCTCGCCTTCGGGGGGAAAGAGCCGGAATGCTCGGCCTCTGCTCATTCAGGTAATAAGGATCGAAATACGTGGGAGGCTGGCCGATCTCACCGCCGCCGATGTTTATATCAAAACCCTGCTTATCAGGGAACCAAGGCTCATAGCCCAGATGCCATTTGCCGATATGACAGGTCGTGTAGCCTTCGGTCTTTAAGACTTCGGCGATAGTGACCTCATCCAGTTCCATCCAGTAGGGATTGGGTGGGCAGAGGAGCCTTCTTCGCTTGCCGCCGACATAAGCCGCTGGATTCTTGCCCTCTTTATAGGCCTCCTCCCCGCGTTTATCCAGATGGTGGATCCAGTCCGTGACACCGATCCGGGCCGGATATCTTCCCGTCATGATGGATGCCCGGGTCGGAGAACAGACAGCACAGGCAGCATAGGCATTCGAGAACCTCACACCCTGAGCAGCCAGTCTGTCTATATTCGGGGTCTCGTAATACCGGCTTCCGTAACAGGTCAGGTCTTTCCAGCCCAGGTCATCGATATTGATCAGGATAAAATTCAGCTTTTTTTTCTTTTGAAACAGGCTGCAGGCTGAAAACGCTCCCGGACCGGCCAGAGCCAAGGCTCCCCATCCCATATTTCTTAAAAAAATCCGGCGCTTCATTTAATACCTCCCAGATGTCTTCATGATCGAGGCTAGTCTTTTTTTCTCTTCAGCGGAAAAAGCTCGGATTCAACCCTGGCTGCCATCATGATATCCTCCATTTCTTTGACCATATCCGGCCTTTGGCCGGCAAGGTCATGCTGCTCAGCGATATCGTCTTTTAAATTATAGAGCTCCAGGGGACTGTCCACACTGCTTCGGTACGCTTTCCATTCACTCCTGCGGACAGCCTGCTTCCCGCTGTACTCCCAGTAGAGATAGTCGTGGTTTTTCTGTTTCTCCGGATTCCCGAGAAGCGTGGGCAGGAGAGAAATGCCGTCTGTATCTCCGTCAGGTCTGACGCCCAGCAATTCCGCAAAAGTCGGCAACCAATCCCAGAAAGCGGAGACATGAGCGCTCACCCGGCCGGGTTTGATGCTTCCGGGCCAGCGGACGACCGTCGGAACCCGGATCCCGCCTTCATAGAGCATGGTCTTGAGCCCACGCAAAGGGCCGGCGCTGTGGAAAAACTCAGAATCCGTGCCGCCGTTGAAGGTCGGGCCGTTATCGCTGGAAAAGATGATGAGCGTCTTATCATCGATACCCAGCTCCTTGAGCAGGGACATGATCCTGCCGATCTCCCGATCCATCCGGGTGACCATGGCCGCGTAACCGGCTCGGGGAGCAGGATGCGGCAGATAACCCTTGTCTCCTGTATACGGCGTCTCCGGAAAAGCTCCTTCGTACTCTTTAAGGGAGTCCTCTGGAACCTGGATGGCGGCATGGGGTACAGTAAAGGGCAGGTAAAGAAAAAATGGCTTATTCCTGTTCTCTCTGATAAATCCCAGGGCTTCTTCGGCCATCAAATCCATGGAATACTGCTTACCTGAGTATTCCGCATAGGAGGACTTGTCATAAGGATCTCTATCCTGAGGGAGTCTCTGGTGAGGATAGAAATATTTATTCCAGGCAAGAATGTGTCTTTCTCTGTTTCTCCAGAGATGGATCGGATAATAGTTATGAGCTCTCCGCTGGCAGAGGTAGCCGTACCAGTGGTCAAACCCTTGACTATTGGGCTCGCCCGAAGTGCCGGGGCCGCCCAGTCCCCATTTGCCGATGGCGCCGGTGGTGTAACCCGCGCTCTGGAACAGACGGCCTATGGAGAATGTGTTCTCAGGCAATGGATACTGACCTTCCACCAGAGGATTCCTCCAGACCTCTCCTCTTTCCCTCATCTCGGAATTGTTGCGAATGTAGGCGTGGCCGGTGTGTTTACCGGTCAGAAGCACGCAGCGCGAGGGAGCGCAGACCGGGCTGCCGGAGTAGTGCTGGCTGAATTTCATGCCTTCAGCAGCGATCCGGTCGATGCTCGGCGTCCTGATCTTCTTCTGACCGAAACAGCCCAGCTCTCCGTATCCCAGATCATCAGCCAGTATATAGATAACGTTGGGTTTGGGGCCGGCTGGTCCTTGGCAAAACTCGAACTGGGTCACAGCCAGGGCCGCGGCTCCCAGCCCAACAGCCTTCAGGAAATCCCGACGATTGCATTCTGGGCTCATTTTTCCCTCCTTCAGAATTTCACCTCTAATACCTCCTCTTTGTCAAGGGGCAAGGTCATTATGCTTCGCAGCATCTTCATTTTTTCAGTACCGGGCTCGCCGATGATCAGGGTATAAGCTCCCTTCTGGAACACCTTAGGACGGAAGGATGTTCCATTGATCCGGAAAGTGTAGACGATTTCTGCCGAGGCTTCCTCGATGACCTGAACCACGGGATCGGCCAGGCCACTGACCTTGATTGTCGGAAGAAAAGCCAACGCTTTGCGGCCGTAATTATCCTCATGGTTGAAGGTCAGAGGCCAGCCCGGATACTGGCCGCCGCTTCGAGGGTCGTCAGGATCGGTGTAACGGGGCCAGCACTCGAGAGTGACCGTCCGTTCCTTCTTGTTGAACTTGACAACTCCGTAGCCAGGCATCCGGTCATGAAGAGCAGCCGGTTCTCTACCGGATGGCTCTCCCGGATTGGCGGCAGCCCAAACAGTGATACGATTGCCCAGCCCATCCAGGAATTCGCCCGTGTACTCCGGCAGGCCCTGCTGTCGGTTCTTGCCGGGCTCGAGAGGCATCCAGGCCCTGGGATAAAAATTGGCGACAGACGGAACGCAGAGCGACCATCCGGCATCGTTCCAGTCATCGACTCCATAATGGATGATCGTGGCCAGATGCTGGTCGCCCGAAACATGGGTGGCAAATCCTTTTCTGAATTTTCGCAAGGCATTGTTTCTTCCGGTCTGCGGCCAGCCGTTGGAGTCATAATCGGCCACCAGCCGCTGCAGCTTGGCACCATGGAGGCTGGTGGCGTTGGCAAAGACCGTCTGTGAAAGCACCGCCTTCATATCAGTATTTATCCAGTCAGCCGCCCACTCCTCGAGGAACCGGAGCTGGCGGCCGCCCAGAAGTTCTGCTCCAGGAACATCAGCGGTCCGGGGATCAAAGTCAGGATCAATGACATGGTCAGGCCGGCCGCTTGTTGTGGGTGGCGCGAGCCCGGCACAGCCTGATTTAAACTTCCGGTCTTCGACGACAGCAAAGCTTATCCGGCCGTAATTCAGGTCGCAGTAATAGACGGTGATGCCTTGTTCGATGGGCGTGGGGTCAAAAGGGTCGGGCAGATGACTGGTTTGAGTNCGCTGAACCATGTTGACCCATTNCGCAGGCATGACATANCCTCCCTGNTTATCCCTCTCCGTCTTCCGCCCGCCGGCTCCCCAGAGGTTTCCCTGGAAGACATCATGGTCATCCGGGATGGAGATAC
>JGI2172J19969_10000282_pt1 | contig 21389 bp, 12 predicted proteins | sample DeeMarSWOR230_32_FD_19969 | JGI IMG/M metagenome (IMG submission 19969)
TGGACAACCTCCTCAACGAAAGATACGAGATGATCAAAGGCTACGGCGCTCCCGGACGGGCTGCCTCCTTGGGGTTGAACCTCTCCTTATAAAAACAGGGACTATCATTATTCACTGTCACGGAAATAAGGCTGCTTTGTATCATTCAAAACAAGTTGACATGTCGTTGTTTAATAACTATATTAGTAATTAAGGAACTACTTATATAGCAGATTCGATATGAGTGCAAAAAAGATAAAGCTTCTCAATTTTGTCTTCCTTCTTATTTTCCTGTTCGCAACCCTCTTCATCAACTTCTTCCATACTGAAAAAAATATCCTGAGCAATGATAACTGTCCTGCCTGTAATTTCCTGCATTCAACGCTGGCCACAAGCCAAATCAACTTTTTTCACCTGCCTCAGCTTTATCTTCTGGACACCCTGAAGACTTTCTATTCTTTTAGCTACCAAAAAATATTTTCCATAATTCCCGCCTCTCGTTCCCCTCCTCAAGTTTAATCATTCATCAGCAATCCAGCATAAGTCTATTTCTTTCTGCAATCTGCACGGTCAATCAGAGATAGATTGCTGAGAAGAAAGACTTGAAGAGAGGGAAAAATGAAAATAAAGCCTCTGCTTTTTGCCATATTCTTCATAATTCTGATTCTGACTCAATCCATAAACGCCCAGCAAAACCGGCATCAACAGCGTCATGGGCAGGTCAGCCAGCTCTTTATCAGAGGATTTGTTAAAGATTGGGACCAAAATCCGATACAAAAAGCCTTTGTCCTGATTCCTGAACTGAACAGATCTGCTGAAACAGACGAATTGGGAAAATTTGAAATAAGACAAGTCCCTCCGGGAACATACCATGTGGAAGTCTATGCTCAAGGCTACCTGGACTACTGCTCTGATACTTTTGTGCTCGAAAGCAATAAGCTCAGCTATCAGGTTGTCTTGATAAAAAAAATAACAAAAGAGATAGTGGTAACAGCCACCCGCACTCCCAAGCTCTACGATGAGACTCCTGTGAAGACTGAAGTCATAACCAGAGAAGAAATTGAAAAAAAAGAAGCCACCAATTTGGCCGAGACTCTCTGCCAGACGACCGGGGTTAGAGTGGAGAATAACTGTCAAAACTGCAATTTCACTCAAGTCCGGATCAACGGGATGGAAGGAAAATACACCCAAATTCTCATAGACAGCTCCCCTGTAGTCAGTGCTATGACAGGTGTCTATGGCTTGGAGCAGATCCCTGCTGAAATGCTCCACACGATAGAAATCGTCAAGGGAGGAGGTTCCGCTCTTTATGGCGGCAATGCCATAGCTGGAGTGATAAATGTTTTGACCAGAGAACCTCAAGAAAACAGAACCACCTTGAAACTCCATCAAGAAGCTACATCTGGAAAGCCGTTCACCAGTTTAGGCTTCCATTCCAGTCTCATCTCCAAAGACCTGAACACAAAGGCCTATCTGTTTGCCAACTATCAAAAAAGAGAGCCAGTGGATCTCAACGAAGACAGCTTTTCCGAACTGGGTACTATATCCAATACGTCTTTCGGTATCAATTTCTATAATTATTTTTCTAAGCTCGACGGCAACCTCAAATTGGGTCTTTTCAGAATTTTCGAAGAACGAAGAGGGGGTGATCTCTTTGACCTGCCTCCTCACGAAGCCAATACAGCCGAATGGATCAAAACAGACCAGATAGGATTATCATCTGAATGGAATCACTATCTCTCGAATAACGCGCATTACTGCCTTTCTTTTTCTCTGGTAGATGCTCAAAGAAACACATATTACGGAAGCCATAAGGATCCTAACGCCTATGGAAACACGATAAATCCGCTGATGTTCTTCAACGGCCAGCTCAACTATCAACTGGCAGGTCACATCATTTCTCTTGGAGTTCAGTATAAAAGAGATAAAATCAAGGATGAAGCGACTGGATACGACAGAACGATCGAAGATGTCTATCATGAGAGCGGATATTTCATCCAGGGAGACTTCAAGATCAGCAAGGCTTTTACATTCTTAACAGGAATGAGGCTGAATAAACACTCGGCCATAGAAAACATTATCGTCACTCCTCGATTCAGCATCCTGGCCAAAATCACAAGAGACCTGAGCTTTAGGGCTTCATTCTCAACCGGATTCAGAGCGCCTCAGGTTTTTGATGAGGACCTGCACATCACTCAAGTCGGCGGTGAAGGGATGATGGTCATCAATTCGCCAGATCTCAAAGAAGAAAAATCGTACAGCATCAGCAGTGGTCTTGACTACGGCAAACAGATCAAGAGAAGCCTTATTCAACTCAGCCTTGAAGCTTTTTATACACAATTGTCCAATACCTTTGTCCTTCATGAGATAAGCCGAATCGAAAACGCCAGAATTTTGGAGAGAATAAACAGTTCTGGTTCCAGAGTCTACGGCCTCTCATTCGAGTTCGGTCTGGTCCTCGGACCTAAGTTTTCTCTTGCTTCAGGTTGGTCCTATCAGCAAAGTGAGCTCGAGGAACCGGAACCGGATTTTAACTCCACAGAATTCTTCAGAACACCCGACTTCTATGGTTTCGCCAACATGAGCTACGATAATGACCGACTTATCAATGCAGAACTTTCCCTGGAATACACGGGAAGCATGAAAGTTCCTCACTATACAGGATACATCGAGAATGACAAATTGGAATCGACCAAACCTTTCTGGGTACTGAACACAAAACTGCGTAAGCCTTTCAACATCAGTGAAGATTGCCTGATCAGCGCCTTTTTCGGCGTCCACAATCTGCTCAATTCTTATCAGGAAGACCTGGATAAGGGTGTGGACAGGGACTCAGGCTACGTTTATGGCCCGGCAAAGCCTCGGTCTTTTTTTGCTGGCCTGGAGTTTTCTTTTTAATGCCAGTTGGCAGATTAAAAAGATAAATAATTTGAACTCATCATAATATTGAGTACTTTTTACACTGCATCTTCTCCTTTTTTCTCCTGATTCAAAACCACCAATAATCAGGAGCATCTCTATTTCCGTGATGGGGAAGCATCTGACCTAAAGGAAAAGTTAGGCGACGGTCTCTCTCCATCCGAAGCCCACGAAGGAGGGTGGGCGGGTCTTAGCTTGGATGGAGGGGAACCAGTCGCTGTAACAGATCTCTCCTTCATAATTCACTGCCACGGAGATAGAGATACTTCCCAAAAATTTTAAAAGTTGACTTTTTGATGCCTTTTTTCATATAGTTTTTTTAATGATCAAAAAATACAAGAAGCCATTCAACATGGCTTTCCTTGTAATCTTCCTGTTTGTTAGTCTTTTCATAAATTTTTTCCACTGCGAAAAAAAAGTCCGGTCTTCCCATTTCTGTCCGGCCTGTCAGTTCCAGAATTCAACTCTGGCCACAAACCAGATCAACTTCTTTCAACTCCCGCAGCTCGCGCTCCTTGAGATACTGAAGTCTTTCGAATCATTCCAATATAATCAAATATACTTTGTCCCTCCTGCATCCCGGTCCCCTCCTCTCGTCTAGGCTTTCTCACCTTTATCGATTCTCAATCCTTTATCAGTAATCGATCACATCTATGAGGAGGTCGGATGATAAGAAGAATATTACATGCTCTGCTTATAATTGCTTTATGTGTGTGCGGTTCTCTATCAGCACAAACAGAGGATGCCGGTGTCCTTACCCTCGAGGAGTGCGTTAGCCTTGCCGTTCAACACAACCCGCTCGTCCTTTCCGCTCTGCAGCAATACCAGGCCTCATTGGCCCGGGTAAGACAGGCAAAAGCCCTGCCTCAGCCTTCCCTGGATTATGACTCGGATCTGCAGCCCAATTTTTTTGACTTCAAGGACCAGGCCGAAACATACCTCGGAGGAAGCTGGAGCCTCGAATTCCCGGGCAAAAGGTCTCTGAGAGGAAAAATCGCAACCAAAGAATCGGATGAACTCATGCAGGAGATCGAGCTTCTCAAGCTGGACATCGTTTTCCAGGTCAAACAGGCTTTCTACAGCCTGCTGCTGGCCCAGGAAAAATTGAGGTATGCCGAACAGGACCTGGAACTAGCCCAGGACTTCCTGAGCAAGGCGGAGGTTAAGTTTGACGCGGGAGATGTGGCCAAGGTTGAGGTCTTGAGGGCGCGAGTCGAAGCAGCCAAGGCGGCCAATGAAGTCAGAGTGGCCGGGAATGAAGTCCGGCTGGTAAAAGCCATGCTGAATTTTCTTCTGGCAAGAAAAAAATATGCTCCCCTGGAGATCAAAGGAGAGCTCAAAAAAGCGCCGATCAGCCTGGAGCTGGAGAATTTGACCCAGAGGGCTCTGGCTTTTCGCCCTGAAATCAAAAGAGTAAACCTTTCCCTCCAAAAGGAATCATTCCAGAAAAAACAAGGCTATATGAGTTACCTTCCCGACTTTGACATCGGAGTCGCCCAGCACTGGATAGAGGGCGAGGGGAAGACCTGGGATGTGACTCTTTCTTTTCCCATTCCCCTCTTTTTCTGGCAGCCGAAAAAGGGCGAGATCGCTGAAGCTCAGGCCAACATCGAGGCCCTCAAAAATGAAGCAGAACATATCAAGAACGCCATTTCACTCGAAGTGGAAGAGGCTTATACGAACGCGATGACAGCCCAGAACCAGATTCAACTTTTCGAGGAAGAGATGCTGACCCAAGCCGAGGAAGTCTATAATATGTACCTTTTCAGTTTTCAGGAGGGTGAGATCGGCGGCATAGAGCTGATCGAAGCCCGGAGAACGCTCATGGAAACAAGAAAATCCTATGCCGACGCCCTTTTCAACTATGATGCCGCTTTGGCTGCGCTGGAGAAATCCGTTGGCAGTCAGAGTCTTGGAGGAGAACAACAATGAGAAAAAAACTCATTCCCATTTTCTTGATTACTCTCTTGCTTGGCTGGGGACAGTCCTGCGGGAAACACCACAGAAGTGAAAACACAGAAGGAACACAAGACAGATCCTCAATCACTCAGGAGTCCGGACGGCACCTGGGAAGAGAGGAAGGAGCACCGCGTCAAGCCGTAGGAAGAGGATTTACCCAAAAAGCATTTGGCAGGAGAGGAAGAAGAGGTTGGGGGCCGAACGATGTTGTCGAACTGTCCAAGGCAGAGCTGGAAATGATCGAGATTCAGACAGCAGAGGCGACATTCCAGGCCTTGAGGTCGCATCTGGCAGCCATGGGAAAAGTCCTGGCCCATCCCTTAAGAAAAGCGATCGTCAGTTATGCCTTTCCGGCGAGGATCTCTCAAATCCATGTTCAACTGGGCGACTGGGTGAAAAAGGGACAGGAACTCGTCACCCTGCAGAGTGAAGAAGTCGGGACAGCCAAGTCCGATTTCTACAAGGCCATGGCTGATCATGAACTGGCCAAGGTGAATTTCGAAAGGGAAAAAAGTCTCTTCGACCGGGGAGTCGGAGCCAAAAAGAACTATTTATCTGCCGAAGCTGAACTCAAGGTCGCTGAAGCCAATATGGACGCTGCGGAGAAGAAGCTTCATGTTCTAGGATTCACCGAGAAACAAGTTAAATCAATATCAGAGACCCATCAGATAAACCCGATCATCACTCTTTATGCCCCAATCAGCGGAAAAATCATTGAAAACAATGCCATCCTGGGTGCGATGATCGACCAGGAAACAGAAATATTGACCATTCTGGACCCAACCCTTCTCTGCATTGACGCTGAAATCTACGAGAAGGATGTGGCCAAAGTTAAGATCGGACAGGATGTGGAAATCTCTGTTCCCGCCTACCCCGGGGAATCCTTCATGGGAAAAATCTGCTTCATCAGCGACGTTCTCAAAGAAGAGACGCGAACAATCACCATACGTACCGAGGTGGAAAACAAGGAATACAAGCTCAAGCCCGGGATGTTTGCCGATATAAAAATATATCTCAGTCATCAAACCGAGGTACTGGTCGTGCCCGAAGAGGCGATCCTGGACGAAAAGGGTGAAAAACTCGTTTTTTTGAAAAAAAGTGGAAAATTTCTCCCGGTCATCGTGGACATCGGGATCAAAGAAGGCGGATATGTGGAAATACTGAGAGGGATCCAGGAAGGGGACAGCGTCGTCACCATAGGAAACTACCAGCTCAAATCCAAGCTGTATGACGAGATCCTGAAGAAAGCCGGTGTGCATTGATCCTCGATGCATTCCCAAAACCTTCTCTTGAGTCCAAAGAAAATACGGAGAAATCACGATGATAGATAAAATCATTGACTATGCCTTGAAACACAGATTGCTCACTGTCCTCCTGGTCATCCTTGCTGCCATCTGGGGAGTGATCGCTTATGTCAGGATGCCCAAAGATATCTATCCTGACCTCAATGCGCCCCTGGTCAAGATCATCACTGAGAACGAAGGCATGGCTGCGGAAGACGTGGAGAGGCTTATCTCCTTCCCCCTGGAAAGCCTGCTCAACGGGGCTCCCCTGGTCACCCGCGTCAGGTCTGAGTCTGCTACCGGAGACTCGGTGGTCACCGCTGAATTCGATTGGGGCACGGATATCTATCTAGCCCGCCAGATCATCTCTTCAAAGCTCGAGCTCATCGCCGGACGACTTCCCCTTGGAACCTCCAGGCCCATACTGGGACCGGTCTCCTCCAGAATGGGAGAGATCTTCGAGTTCGCAGTCACCGGCGAGGAGACTGACCCCATGGAGCTGCGTTCGGTCGCCGACTGGACGATTCGCTACAGGCTTCAGGGAGTATCGGGAGTCTCATTCGTCATCAACCTGGGCGGGTTTATCAAACAGTTCCAGGTCTATCTCAAACCCGAGATGCTCCGCCACTACGATATCACCATCAACGAGGTCAAAGAAGCCATTGAAAACAGCAACCGGAATTTCTCCGGTGGGATTATCATCAAGGGTGCTCAGGAAACACTGATAAAAGGATTGGGGCGGATCGAAACCCTGGATCACATCAAAAACATCGTCATCACCTCCCGCGAAAACGTCCCCGTCTATGTGAAAGACATCGCGGAGGTGAAGGTCGGGGGAAAGTTCAGGAGAGACGCGGGCAGTCATAACGCCGAGGAAGCCGTTTATGTCACCGTCGAAAAACAGTACGGTGGGGACACTCTCACGGCCATTCGCAACATCAAAGAAGCCTTGACCCAGATTGCCAGAGACATCCCCGAAAATATCCACATCAAGCCCTTCTACGACCAGTCGAAACTCATCCTGAAATCCATAAGCCATGTCGAGGTCTCTATTCTGGAAGGAGCTATCCTCATCATCCTGGTCATGATCTTCTTCATGTGGAACCTGCGCAGCTCGCTCATCGCCTCCCTGACCATTCCCTTTTCCATCCTGATCGCACTGGTCTTCATGGACATCTTCAACATCGACCTGACAGTTATGTCCATCGGGGGGTTGGCCATCGGCATCGGCAAAGTGGCCAACGGCTCGATCATCATGGTCGAGAACATATTCCGGGTACTCAAGGAAAAAAAGGGTCAGGCCTCCACTCTGGAGCTCACCTCAGAAGCCGCCAAGGATGTGGGCAAGTATCTCTTCTCCGCAAACTTGATCATCATCCTGGTTTTTCTGCCTCTGCTCACCCTGACCGGAATCGAAGGCGCCATGTTCCGACCAACGGCCTTTGCTGTAGCGGCTGCGCTTTTTGGTTCGCTAATCCTGAACCTGACTCTCAAACCGGTCCTGGCCTCTGCCTTTCTGACTGAACGGCATCTCAAAGAACGAAAAAATCCGACAACTGAGTTTCTCACCCAAAAATACCGTACGATCCTGGCTCGATCCCTCGACCGCAAAAAGCTGATCATAATCGTTTTTGTGATTCTCATCCTCGGCGCGGCAGTCGCTCACACCTTCCTGGGCAAGGAATTCGTTCCTCCTCTCGACGAAGGAGCCATAATGGCCTCCACGGTCATGCTTCCTGAGACATCGCTGGAAGAATCGGTCAAAATGGGGAAGAAAATCGAAAATATATTCCTGTCATTCCCCGAAGTGATATCCGTATCCAGGACGACCGGCACTGCCGAAGCGTCAGAACACCTCCATCCGGTCAACCACAGCCACTACTGCATCGAGCTTCTTCCCAGGGAAAAGCGGAAAAGAGGGTTCGAGGAGATCACGGAGGCCATGAGAGAGGAACTGGATAAACTGCCGGGAGTGGCTTACATTTTCGAACAGCCTATAGCCAATAAACTGGCAGAGATGCTGACCGGGACTGAGGGGCAGTTGTCCGTCAAGCTCTTCGGACAGGACCTGGATATGCTCAACGATAAGATCGAAGAGATCCGCAACGTCATGGCTGAGATAAAAGGTGTCGCTGATTTGCAGATCGAACAGACAACCGGCATCCCACAACTCGTGGTCAGGCTTGACAGGGGAAAGCTGGCCCGCTACGGCATTCCCGTAAGTGATGTGGCCGATGTTATCGAAACCGCTCTCAACGGAATAGAAGCGACCGATGTCTATGAGCCGGACAGGATCACCTCTGTTCTGATCCGGCTTCCGGATAGATACCGGAACGACGAGGAGGCCATCAAGAATCTGCTGGTGGATGCGCCCAACGGAGAGAGGATTCCCCTTTCCCAGCTGGCTGAGATCAGCAAGAGCGAAGGCCCCCAGACGATTTTTCGCGAAAACCTGATGCGGCGAAAGATCATCCTCTGCAATGTGGTTGACCGAGATATCGGCAGTTTCGTCAAAGAAGCTCGGGCGCTTATCGACCGAGACGTCTCGCTTCCTCCTGGATATTTTGTCACTTTCGGAGGGCAGTTCGAGAGCCAGCAAAGAGCCCTGAGGCATCTCACCGTGTTGATGCTGGTCGTCATCCTGATCATTTTTGTCGTCCTTTTCTCTTCCTTCGGCTCCATACGGCAGGCGCTGCTCATCATCCTCAACATCCCCTCGACCCTGATCGGAGGGATCCTGGCCCTTTTGATCGCCGGGCAAACGATTAATGTCTCTTCCACGATCGGACTGATCGCCCTCTTTGGCATCTGCGTGCAGAACGATATCATCCTGGTGGCCAAGATCAACGACTTCAGGCGCCAGGGCCTCTCCCTGCGTCAGGCAGTGCTTGAGGGAGCTTTAACGAAATTCAGGCCGATCCTGATGACCGACATGGTGATGATCGTCGGCGTTCTTCCCCTGGCTCTGACTGTCACCACCGGAGCGGAACTCCACCGGCCGCTGGCCATGGTCTACATCGGGGGCTTCCTCTTCGCCATCCTGCTCCGGCTGATCATCGTGCCTGTCCTGTACGAAGCCCTGGCCAAGATGGGTAAAGAACGATGGCTTGAGAAAGGGTGATCCCTGTTCACAAATGCTCTGAAAGAATTTTTGCTCCGATGAGAATAAGGATAATCCCCCCGAATAATTCCGCCCTTTTCCCCGCTAACCGGCCCAGAAACGGCCCGATTTTCGTCCCCATATAAGTCATCACCAACGCCACAACCCCGATGACCACAGCCGGGTAGAGTATAGAGGTCTGAAGAGCAGCGAAACTCATCCCCACAGCAAAGGCATCGATGCTCGTCGCCAGGGATAGGGTGAGAAGAGCGACTCCTTTTGTCCGGTCTTTCGGCATTTTCTCTGCTTCATCCCTCGGCCGCAAGGACTCGAAAATCATTCTCGCTCCGATGACCAGAAGCAGGCCAAAGGCGACCCAGTGGTCAAAGGATTCAATGTATTCCAGGAGGATGCTTCGCGTGGCCTGCCAGCCGATAAGAGGCATCACGAACTGAAAAAAACCGAAAAAAACGGCCATCCTGAAAGCCTGGCTGAAGGAGAGTCTTTCCGAGCGCAAACTGATCCCCACAGAAACGGCAAAAGCATCCATGGCCAGGGCCAAAGCCACGGCCAGAACCAGAAAAAAATTCATTTCTCTCTATCTTTCATTCGGCTTCCCCCAGGTATTCAAGAGCCAGACTGGCCATCAGGAGCGTGGCCTGGGGCAAGGCTTTCTCATCCAGGTCAAAAGCCGGATGATGATGGGGAAATTCCATCCCGTCTCCCATCCCGAAGAACAAAAAGGCTCCCGGGACTTTCTGGAGAAAATAGGCGAAATCCTCGCCTCCCATGACCGGGTCGATCGTCTGAATCCTGTCTTCTCCCAGAGTTTTTGCGGCCACTTCGAGTACAAAATCAACCATGGCTTCATGGTTGACAAGAGGAGGATAGCCCTTTTCATACTCAAACCTAGCCGTGGCGCCAAAGGCCTTGCAGGTTTCTTCCGTGATCTCCTTCAACCGTATCTCCGCCAGGGATTGAAGGGATGAGTCAAAAGTCCTGACGGTTCCGGTCAGAGACACTTCGCCGGGAATAATATTGTTTATTGTTCCGCCTTTCACTGTCCCGAAGGAGACCACAGCGGGTTTAAGAGGGTCCACGTTACGGCTGACAATGCTCTGGATGTTGACGACCAGATGGGAAGCAACAAGAATGGGGTCCACCGTGGTATGAGGCATGGAACCGTGCCCGCCTTTTCCCTTCACAGTGATCGAAAAGTTATCGGACTGGGCCATCATCGCTCCTTTCACGATCCCGATGGAACCGGTGGGAAGCAGCTGCCAGAGATGGAGCCCGAAGACAGTGTCCACACCCTCCAAAGCACCCTCCTCGACCATTTTTACGGCTCCTCCCGGAGGTCTTTCTTCTGAAGGTTGAAAAAGAAAAATAACATTGCCTTTGAACCGGTCTTTTCTTTGAGAAAGAAGCTGCGCGACTCCCATCAGAATAGCCATATGGCCGTCATGGCCGCAGGCATGGGCAGCCTCTGGATTCTCCGAGATGTAATCCTTGTCTCCTTCCTCTTTCATCGGAAGCGCGTCGATATCTGCCCGCAAAGCCACGGTTTTTCCTCCGGGCAGGCCTTCAAGGATTCCCCGCAGTCCTGTTTCGGCGCAGGCGATGACAGGAATATCCAGTTCCTCCAGGAATTGGCGGATGACAGAGGATGTCCGCTTCTCCTGAAAAGCGATCTCCGGATGCCGGTGAAAATCCCGGCGCCATCCGATTATCTTTCCGGTTAATTCCTCCACATCTTTTTTCAATTCATCGGTCATTTAAATCCTCCGTTCGAAGGCTTGGTCTTGAGGCTGACCAAGACCGTGATGACTGAATTCAGGGCAAGGCCGACAAATCCCGCATTCATCCCCAGGAAAGGATCATTTTTGCTCAGGATGAGGATGAGGACCAGGGTCACTCCCGCGATCAAGCCACAAAAGACTCCTGTCCTGGTGACTCGCTTCCAGAACAGCCCCAACACGACTCCGGGGAAAAACTGGCTGACTCCGTTGTAGCCAAATATAAGGAGAGGGACCAGCTCGTTGGGAAAAAACATGGCAAAGACAAGCGCAAAAATCATGATCACCAGAACCATGATCCGGGAGAGATTCATGACCTTTTCTTCGCTCATCCGGGGTCTGAACCCGGCCTGGTAGACATTTTTGGCCAAAAGGGTGGAGGCAAAGAGAACAAGAATCGCGGAGGGGACCATGGCGGTCACCGCTCCGGCGGCTCCGACAAAACCCATGAACCAGGAGGGATATGTTTTATTGACAAGGGCCAGGAAGGCCATATCCCCGTCTTCCAAGCCAGGAATGACCAGGAGAGCAGTAAATCCGACCATGAAGATGAGGAGAATCGGGATCTGATAAAAAGGCATGATGACGGCGTTTCTTTTGATGATCCGGGCGCTCTTGGCTGAAAAGGCCGAACCGAAGACATGGGGCCACATGTAAAAGCCCACTCCCATGACAAGCAATGTCGACATGATCCAGAGCACATTCATCTCCGGAACTGCTCCGGGAAAGACGAGATAATCAGGTTTCTGCGCAATCAATGTCTTAAACATCTTGCCGAAACCCCCGAAATAGATATAAGGGACTCCGATGCCCACGATAAAGACCGCCAGTATCATCAGGATATCCTTGACAACGGCCACCCAGGCTGTTCCTTTGATCCCGCTGGTGTAGACAAAAGCGCAGGTCAGGACAAAAGATATCCCGATGGCGATGCGAGGATGCACGGCTCCGTTGCTGGCCACTTGGACGATCAAACCCAGGCCTTTGAGCTGAAGCTGGAGGTAGGGGATTATGCAGATAACACCGATCAAGGCCACAATGACCCCCAGATAGCGGCTGTCATACCGTTTTATGAAAAAATCAGGCTGAGTGTGAAGGCCGTAGCGTTTGCCCACTTTCCATAAGGCCGGAAGAACAAAGAAGGAAACCGTATAGGCAAGGGCCCCGTAGATCAGAATGTAAAAAGTCGGCGCTCCCTTGGAATAAGCCCAACCACTGGCTCCCAGAAAGGTGAAGGTGGTGTAGATCTCCCCGGCCATGAGCAGCCAGATTATGATGATCCCAAAATTACGGCCCCCGACTGTCCAGTTTTCCAGGTTCATCTTGACTCGTCGGCCAGCATAGATTCCCAGGAAAGCCGACAGGGCGATGGTCGCAAAAATAATGATCAGGGCCGCGTTCAACGTTCATCCTCCTTTTCAGGCGGATTGAACTTCTTTTCCAGGCGGTAGGCCAGAAAAAGAATGAGCGGAGTCAGAATGACCCAGGAGATAATCCAGAACAACAGAAAAGGCAAACCCAGGATCACAGGCTCGATCCGGTTCACCAGAGGAAGAGCAAAAACAAGGGTGATGAACGGGATCGACCCGAGAATCAAAGCCAGCTTGGTCCCTTTGCCCATGAAAACCTCCTTTTAAAAGCGCGCCCATTATACCAAAAGGAAAAAAAAGGGGACAGGCTAATTTTTCTTTGATAGGGGGGCAGTCCCTCTCTTCTCTATTATACGGACTGAAAGGGATAGTCCCCGAAGAAAAACTATTATGTCTTTCTTTTTATTCTTTTATCCTCTGCTCATTCGGCTTATAATAATAAACCCGATAGCAATAAGAAAGACGCTCGTCTAACAACATTGAAATTGAAGGAAGCCCAGACTTTATGGATAATGCGATCGTTCTCAGAGGTGTCAGGGTCCACAACCTGAAGAATATCGACCTCGATATTCCCCTGAATAAGCTGATCATCATCACCGGTGTCAGTGGCTCAGGAAAATCTTCCCTGGCTTTCGATACTCTCTACGCTGAGGGACAGCGCCGTTACATCGAATCCCTCTCATCCTACGCCCGCCAATTCCTGGAGAGGATGGATAAGCCTGATGCGGAGCTGATCGAAGGGATTACACCCGCGATCGCCATCCAGCAAAAAGCGGTCACTAAAAATCCCAGGTCTACTGTGGCCACGGTCACCGAGGTCTATGATTTCTTAAGGGTTCTCTTCGCCCGAATCGGAACCATTCACTGCCTCAAGTGCGGCCAGCCGGTCAGGAAAGACAGCATCGATTCGATCGTCGAAACCCTGTTCACGCTTCCTCCCCGGACTAAAATCTGGATCAGTTTTTCCTGGCCCCTGAAAAAGGGCCTCGCCCCTCTCAAAAAAGGCGGTTTTTTCCGGATTCTTCGCAAAAACAGGATCGTGAACATCGACCATGCTGAACTGGAAAAAGAAGAGGATATCGATGTGCTTGTCGACAGGCTCACCCTAGACAGAGAGGAGAGAGAGAGGCTGGTTGACTCCCTCGAGATCGGCCTAAGGGAAGGAAAAGGAAAGATATTAGTCCGCACAGACACGGACCAGGAGTTCATTTTTTCTGACAGGCTCGAGTGCAAGAAATGCAGCATCCTCTACGAAGAGCCCTTCCCCAATTTGTTTTCTTTTAACAGCCCTCAAGGCGCCTGCCCTGAATGCCATGGATTCGGCGACCTCGCTGTCCTTGACGAGGATAAAATCATCCCCGACAAAAACAAGTCTCTCCAAGAAGGAGCCATCGAGCCCTGGACAAAGCCCGTTTCCCGGAGGCTGATGCGGAAGTTGATCCATGAGGCGCAGGAACGGGGAATCCCCCCCGATGTTCCCTTCAAAGATTTTAAGGAAGAATGGAAGAGATTTGTTTTTGAGGGTGAAGGACGATTCAGGGGAATCAAAGGATTTTTCGAAAGACTTCAGCGGAAAAAATACAAGGTCCAGGTGAGAGTCTTCCTCAGCCGCTACCGAAAATATGTTCCCTGCTCCGCCTGCCAGCAAATGCGTCTCAATCCCCAAGCATTGAGTGTAAAGATCAAGGGGCTTTCGATCGGCCAGGTCGTCCGGATGACTGTGCAGCAGGCCTATGGTTTTTTTAAAAAGCTCAGGTTGTCTCCCTTCCAAAAGCAGGTTGCCGAAAAGCTCATCGACGAAATCCAGGACAGGCTCAAATTCTTGCTTGAGGTCGGCCTGGATTATATCACTCTGGACCGGATGACATTCACTCTGAGCGGAGGCGAGGCTCAGAGGATCAACCTGGCTGCAGCCTTGAGCGCATCTCTGGTCGGCACTCTCTTTGTCCTCGACGAACCCAGCATCGGACTCCATGCCAGGGACAACCGCCGCTTGGTGGAAATACTCAAATCCCTGAAGGAAATCGGGAACACGGTCATGGTTGTCGAGCACGACCCGGAGATCATAAAGTCCGCCGAATACTTGATCGACCTGGGACCCCGGGCAGGAGAGGACGGAGGAAAAGTCATCTTTGACGGGCCGTTCCAGAAATTCCTCAAGAATCCCGACTCCCTCACCGCCCAGTATTTGAGACATGAAAAAAGGATAGAGATTCCCGAACGACGGAGAATCTCCACTCAATTCATCGAAATAAAAGATGCGCACAAGCACAACCTCAAACATCTGGATGTCAAGATTCCCCTGAACAGCTTCACCTGCACCACAGGAGTTTCGGGTTCAGGAAAAAGCACCCTGCTCCATGATGTTCTTTACCGAGGCTGGCAGGGAGAAACAAAGGAAGGATTCAAGGCGATAAAAAGTAAAGACCGGATCGACAAAATCGTAATGGTCGATCAATCGCCTCTCAGCACGTCTCCCCGTTCGATTCCAGCCACCTACACCAAAGCCATGGATGACATCAGGGAAGTCTTCAGCCAGACTCGAGAGGCAAGGTCTCTTGGACTCAAGCCCGGTTTCTTCTCCTTCAACACTCCTGGAGGCCGCTGTGAGGAATGCAAGGGAGCGGGCCAGCTTATTGTCGAGATGCAGTTCCTTTCCGACGTAGTCCTGACCTGTGAGGCCTGCAAGGGAAAAAGATTCAAAAGCGAGATCCTCGAGATAAAATTCAAAGGAAAAAATATTGACCAAGTCCTGCAAATGACCGTCTCCGATGCTTATCAATTCTTCTCCGGTCACCTCAAGATCGGGAAAAAACTTGCCCCGCTCATCGAGGTGGGTTTGGGCTATTTGAAGCTGGGCCAGCCTACCACCACTCTCTCCGGGGGAGAGCTTCAAAGGATCAAGCTCGCCCATCACCTCATCCACCAGAGGAGTAAAAGCATTCTCTACCTCTTCGACGAACCCACCATAGGGCTGCATCCCGATGATGTTTCTCTCCTTCTGCATTCCTTCCAAAAGCTGGTGCAAGAGGGACATACGGTCGTGGTCATCGAGCACAACCTGGACATGATCAAATGTGCGGATCATATTATTGATCTGGGCCCTGAAGGAGGAGACGGGGGAGGCTGGATAGTCGCTCAGGGACCTCCTGAAAAAATCATCCAATCTAAAGAATCCCACACCGCCCGCTATCTCAAAAAATACCTCACCGCTTGAAGGAGCATCTCTATTACCGGAAGAGAGGAAGTGCATCGCCGGTTTCCCCTCCATCCAAGCCAAGACCCATCCACCCGCCTCCATGGGCTCCGGATGGAAGAGAAACCGGCGATGTGACAGATTCCGCCTTCATAATTGATTAATCCGAAAAAAAATGCTGACGCAGGCTGATCTAATTTAAGAGGGATTACCCGACTGAGGGCTATTTTTCCACGGTTGCTCGGTAATGATCAAGACCCTCATTTGTGATCTTGACCCAGACTCTATAGCCAGAAGGTTTCTCTAATTCGACAAAACCCATTTTTTCCAGCTTTTTTATTTGATGATCAAAGTCCTCTTTCTTCAGGTCAGGATAAGCCAGCTGGTAGATCTTGAACAACGCGTCTTCCTGCAGGGTCTTATCCGGTTCATCTCCGATGGCGGATAGGATATAGATCTGCTCGCTGGTGAGCTTGCCTGCGGCATCTTTTTTAGGCGGTTTCTCGACCGCTTCCTTTTTTTCTTCTGGCCTTCTCTCCACTTCTAACTTTACTTTTTCAACCTTCTCCACTTCTTTTTCTGGCTCGACATCCTTCTCTACCTGTATTTCCTTCACGGGGGGAGCCTGCTCAACCCGGGCTTCTTCGACAGCTGGGGCTGGCGGCTCTTCAGGGGCTTCCTTCTCGATTTCAATCTCTTTCTTTTCCGGTTCTTTTTCCTCCTGAATCTGTTCTTTTGCTCGAATCTCTTCTTTTTCTTCAGCCTCCTGCTTCATCTTTATTTCTTTTCCAACCCGGAGCTCCCTCATAGCCTGGATCTCTTCTTCCACCTGATCCTCAAGCTTTTCCTGCAGTTTTTTGACCTTTTTGCCTTCCTTTTCTACAAGTCCTTTTAGCTCCGCTTTCTCCTTATCAAGCTCTTCCAGCTTTTTCTTAAACTGCTTGTCGATCACCTTGAAAGGCATTCCGATCGCTCTTTTTACCTTCTTGTTGGTGATAAATAACCAGATAAAAATGATCACCAACAGAGCTAAGAAGACATAATCAGGAATGTTCAAGCCACTCAAGAAGCCATGGATCTTGCTCAGAAAAGCGGTTATTTGACTCATAGGCTGTTCCTGCTTATTCCAATTTTGGCCAATCAGTCTGGAGGGGAAAAGCCATTCCTACTCAAAGCTTCTCCCCACATATTATTTTTATACCGTATTTATCCGCCGGTTTTCAAGAAAAAGTTTTCTCATGCAGGAATCCCCTCTTCCGCAAAAATAAAATATTTTGTGCTCAGGGTGGTTGATAAAAAAACATGCCTTTTTTTTTGACCTGGCCTTGGATTTGACATCGCCTGCTGCCGATGCTATATGTCTCAATAAGCAATCATCTGTTATGGAAACTTTCGGCTGGCTCTCCATCCTTCCTCCTCTTCTCGCCATAGTCCTGGCCATCAAGACCAAGCATGTCTATATCTCTCTCATCCTGGGTATCTGGCTGGGATGGACCGTCATTCACTCCTGGAACCCGGTCCAGGGCCTCATCCATACCGTCAATTCTTTCCTAGCGGTCTTCCAGGATGCGGATAACACACGGGTCATCCTCTTCAGCGCCATGATCGGCGCCATCATCACCTTTACCCAGTATTCCGGCGGCATGAAGGGTTTTGTCAACTGGGTGGTCGGAAAAGGATTGGTCAGGACCAGAAGAAGGGGAGGGCTGCTGGCCTGGTTTCTGGGCCTTATCATTTTCATCGAATCCAGCATATGCGTTCTCGTCTCCGGAGCTGTGGCCAGGCCCATATTCGACAAGCTCAAAATATCCCGAGAGAAGCTCAGCTACATCCTTGACTCTACATCCGCACCGAAATGCATCCTCTTTCCTTTAAACGCCTGGGGCGCATTTGTCATCGGCCTTCTCGCATCCCAGGGCGTGGAAAGCCCAGTTAAATATCTCGTTATCTCCATGCCCTTCAACTTTTATGCGATGCTCGCCCTGGCTCTGGTGCTCATCGTCGTTCTGACAGAAAAGGACTTTGGCCCGATGAAAAAGGCTGAACGCAGGGTCAGGACTGAAAACAAGCTGCTGCGGGACGGAGCCGAACCCCTGGTCTCGACCGAGGTCGTCTCTCTGGAGGCCAAGGAAGGTATCCCCCCACGCGCGTTGAACATGGTCCTTCCCGTTGTCATCATGGTGGTCATGATGCCGGTCGTCCTCCTGATCACAGGAAAAGGGAACCTGATGGAAGGCTCGGGCTCGGTCTCTGTACTTTGGGCTGTTATCTCCGGGCTCGTCGCAGGAGCCATCGCCTATCGGGTCCAGGGAATAATGAAAACCAAAGAGATAACAGATATCTTCATGAAGGGCGTCGGCGGGCTTATCCCGGTGGCCACTCTGATGATGCTGGCTTTTTCCATAGGCGACACCTGTGATGCTCTGGGAACCGGGCCCTTTGTCGCTCAAGCCGCCAAATCCACTATCAATCCTGGATTCATTCCTGTGGTTGTCTTTATTATCTCCTGTTTCATCGCTTTCTCTACAGGAACATCCTGGGGAACCTTTGCCATTATGATTCCTATCGCTGTGCCGATGATCGATCTCATCGGCCTCCATCCTGGATTGGTAATTGCTGCCGTCCTCGGCGGAGGAGTCTTTGGCGACCACTGCTCCCCGATATCCGACACAACCATCATCTCTTCCATGGCTGCGGCCACCGACCATATCGACCACGTAAGAACACAGCTCCCTTATGCCTTTGCGGCTGCTGGGGCGGCTCTTCTGCTCTTTCTCATATTTGGTTTTGCCTTATGATTGTTGACGATCGTTTCGATCGTCGGGGGATCCAAGGGGGTATGTCCCCTTGGTCGCAGGGCGAAGGCTCATGCCCGGCCCGAGAAGGGGAGGCAGCGAGTGCGAGAAAGCAAGCGAGCGTTGGAAGGGGGAAGTCAGTTCCCCCTCCAAGTCGACGTTTGAAGGAGGCTCAATGAGAAAACAATTCAGGTTTGTCCTTCTGGTTATCTTATTCATAATATTGACTGTTTCCAGCAGCAGACTGCTGGCCATCGCTGAGGACAACCCATCTTACTTGGCTGAGGCGATAAAAAAGTTTGAAGAATACGTGGAAGAACGGATGGCCCTTGATAAAGCACCGGGATTATCCGTGGGCTTTATGAAAGGCGATTTCACCTGGGCCAAGGGCTTCGGCTATTCTGACCTGGAAAACGATGTTCCAGCCAAGCCGGAAAGCGCTTACCGGCTGGCCTCCATCACCAAAACCTTAACAGCCATTTCCGTGCTTCAACTGGTCGAGGCCGGAAAGATCGACCTCGACGCCGAGGTCCAGGCCTATGTGCCCTATTTCCCTAAGAAAAAATGGCCGGTTACCGTTCGCTTCCTCCTGGGGCATCTGGGAGGGATCAGCCACTATAAAAATTACGATGTCGAAGGTCGCATCAAGGTGCCTAAAGATACCAGAGAAGCCCTGGCCATATTTCAGGATTTTGAGCTGGTCGCCGAGCCGGGAACAAAATACAACTATTCCAGTTACGGCTATAACCTTTTGGGAGCTGTGATCGAAGGCGCCTCCGGAGAATCCTACGGAGACTATATCAGAAAAAATATCTTCAAGCCCCTCGGCATGGCCAACTCTCGACTGGATGATCCTGTCGATCTTATCCCCCACCGGGTCAGGGGATACCGCCTCATCAACGGCACGATCAAGAACTCTGAATACGTGGATGTCTCCAGCCGGTTTGCTGGCGGGGGAACCCGCTCCACGGTGGTCGACCTCCTCAAGTACGCGAACGGGATAATGGATAAGAAACTGCTCAAAGAGGAAACCTGGAACCTGATGTTCAGCTCGATGGCCACCCGGGAGGGACGGTTCACAGGATACGGCATGGGATGGGGTGTTCGTCCCTGGAGAGGCCATTTCCAGGTCAGCCACGGCGGCTCCCAGCCCGAGACCCGAACTTATATCCTCATCTTCCCCACTGAGAGATTTGCCATCGCCATCGCCTCCAACCGGGAAGGGCTCAATCTCATGCCTTACATTTCAAGGCTGGCCGAGCTGGTTCTGGACGAGGACCTGGACAGCTCCGTGTACGTTACGGATGAATCCGGGCAGATCATCTATGACTGCTGCGCAGACATCTTTTCCTACGGAATGAGCCAGTATGCCTGGCGGGGAAGCGAGATTTCAACGGGCGAAAAAGACCTGGCAGAAGCGTTCTCCTATTTCAACAGTCATCTGAAAAAAGCTTATATCGAGAAGAACGTCAAAGAAGCAAAGAAGGCGATCGAAGATGGTTTTCATCCTGTTTCAAATCAATCGTTTATCAAAATAGGCAGCCACATGGCCTCAATCTTGAAAAATAACCTGGGGGAGGAGCCATTCCGCGGATATCCCAGGCAGGGACCGCTCGCCTTTTTCAGCAATTACATCCGAATCAGCAGTCAGTGGCCCGCTGACCGGGATAGATTCAAATTCAGCCCGGACTTCTGCCGGCTGGTCAGCGACTGGGAAAAGGACTGGTCAGTAGTCTATTCTGATTTTGTCCGTAAGCTCCTCATCACCACCAAGACCGATTTCGATGAATTGGGCTCCAGGCTGAAGAGGATATTCTCCGGAGCCAGGCTCTATCCGGATTTCTCCAAGGATATGGAAGATGTCGGGAACTTTTTTTTGGAGAAGGATGAAGCAGATAAATCTCTGGTAATCTTCAAACTTGGCTATGACCTCTATCCCCAATCCCCCGCCTCTTCCAGCAACCTGGCAGCAACCCATCTGTGGACAGGCAATAAAGAAGAGGCCAGGAGCTATTTTAAAAAAGCCTTCACCCTGGATCCGGACCACCCCAGTGTAAGACTGAATCGCTTTGAGTGGCTCGCCCGCCGGCTGGAAAGAGCCAAAAAGACCGCGGCCATCTTCTCCCTGGCAGACATTGCCCTGGAACTCTATCCCAAGGATGCCGAACTCCATCTGGAAACAGGGAATATCTACCTGAAGGCCGGCCAAGAGGAAAAAGCGCAAGTCTTGTACAGAAAAGCCTTGCAACTCGACCCCAAGCTCAAAGAAGCGAAAAAGAAACTGAAAGAGCTTAAACAGAAAAAATAATGGACCGAATACACCATCAATCCAGAGAGGGAAAAAATGAAAAAAGACGCGGGTGACCAATTCCAGCAAGAGACACAATACATCAGGGGAAAGCTCAAGGGCGGCCCTCTTCTTTGGCAATCCAGGCCTGAAGCGCACAAAGTCTACTCTAAGGTCCCCAAGCACAGGCTGGAGGCTCCTCAAAAAGAGGGAGGGATGCCTCTCTGGGAGACCGTATTTCGCCGCCGCAGCATCCGGAATTTCCAGGATAAACCTTTGAAGAAAAGCGAGCTTTCTCAGCTCCTCTGGGCAACCCAGGGAATCACCATGGAATCCATGGGCTACGAATTTCGTGCCGCACCTTCGGCTGGAGCGCTTTATCCCATCGAAACCTACCTCATCATCCATGATATCGAAGGCTTAAACCCGGGGATCTATCACTACGGAGTGCAGAACCACGAGCTGGAGCAGCTTAAAAAGGGAGATTTCCGTGAACCTGTCGCCCGGGCAGCACTCGACCAGGATATGGCCTACTCGGCCAACGTGGTGTTTATCTGGACGGCTGTCTTCCAGCGTTCAAAGTGGAAATACGACCAGAGAGCTTACCGTTACATCTATCTCGACGCCGGCCACATCGCTCAGAACCTGGCTCTGGCCGCAGTCTCCCTGAACCTGGGTTCGTGCCAGATAGGAGCCCTCTATGAC
>JGI2172J19969_10000284_pt1 | contig 21292 bp, 17 predicted proteins | sample DeeMarSWOR230_32_FD_19969 | JGI IMG/M metagenome (IMG submission 19969)
AGCGGTGACCATCGCTCTTTACATCATCTTCTGGTAAAAAAAAGTAACAAAAAAGGGCCCTTCCCCTTTTTTAGACGATGAGGCGGCGCTCTTCCTTGACCACATTGAGCACGATATGGGTTACCGTCCTGTCCACGTATTTCTGAGCGAGTATTCCCTTTATGAAGCTGTTCAAGTCCTCCCGGCTCTTGAAGCGGGCGATCACTATCGAATCCCAATCCCCGGTCACGTCATAAATGGCCATCACGTGCGGGTCTTCGGCGATCCTCTCCTGGGCTTCGATGAGTTTTCCGTGGGAGATCCGTAAGGCTACCACAGCCATCAGGGCATAGCCGAAGTATTCCGGGTCCAGGATGGGAATATAACCTTTTATTGCCCCTGCCTCTTCCAACTTTTTGATTTTATTGATGACCACCGGAGCGGACGTCCCGATCTCCTTGGCTATTTCCCGAAAGCTCTTCCGAGAATTCTGATTGAGGGCTCTGACCACCTTTTTTTCCAGCTCTTCCACCAGCGCCTCCTTTATTTTATGTAATGAATTTTAGAGTAATATAATACATTTGTAAATTATTTATCAAATATTTCTTGACAAATGAAAATATTTCTATAATATTTAGCTTTTAATGATAATTGACGGCGCACTTGAAACCAGATTATACGCAAGGGAATCGGTTGAACTCCCCCGTATTATAAAAGATAGGCTTCCCAAAATTCAATCCGTTTTTCAACCGGAAAGTCCCAGCGATATCCAGACGCTGTTCTCATACTGCCAGCAGAAGAGAATTCCGCTCATCCCCAGGGGCGCGGCAACCTCCGGGACCGGCTGCATCGCTCCTCTCAAAAAGTCAGTCATGGCTGACCTCACCCGTCTCAACCGGATCAAGGACTTCGATGAGAAAAAAAGATCGGTCACCGTCGAAGCGGGTATCCGCTGGTGGGAGCTGAAAGAGTTCCTGAAGAAACAGAGCCTCGACCTCTTCACCTCCCCCACCAGCCTGTTTTCTACCGTAGGCGGCTGGCTGGCCACCGGGGGGTACGGGATCAACAGCTTCCGCTACGGCCACCTTTCCAACCTGGTTGAGGCCATAGAAATCGCCTCTCCGGGCAAAACCAGGTGGCTGAGCCGCGCTGACCGTGACTTCATGTTTTTCGTCGGGACCGAAGGCCAGATGGGGATCATCACTAAAGTAAAGCTCAGGGTTCGAGAATCCCGCCCCTGCCGGTCCTACCTCGCCTTTTTCAACAGTTTTTCGGACGCGGCTGACTTTCTCACCGGGCTCTTCGAATCGCTCCAGGCACCGCCTCTCCATATTGCCTGTTTTGACCGTGGCCGGTTCGAGCACAAAAACCATTTTCTCAACGGAAAAATCTCCTTCCCTTCCAAGGAAGGAGTGCTGGTCGTTCTGGAGAATCCTTTATCCGGGGAGGCCCTATCTGACCTGGTTGAGAAAAAGAACGGGAAAATGGCTGAGGACTGTTTGGCGTCATGGATATGGAACGAAAGATACTTCCCCTTCTCCTTGAAACATTTCTATCCTTCTCTCCTGGGCTGCGAGATCCTCCTTCCGGTCAGAAATCTTGACGCCTACATCGCCGGGACGAGAAGGTTCGGACAGAATTGCGGCCTTTCACTCTCCACGGAAGCCACCCTTATCAGCCCCAACGAAGCCGTTGTCTTCACCATCTTTCCTTCCGACCCCGAAAAAATCAGCCATCTCTTTCATCTTTTTCTGATATACTCGCTGACCCGCATCGCCTTCAGATACGGAGGCAAACCATACGGGATCGGCACCTGGAACCTTCCTCTAGCCAATAAATCGTTCACCACAAAAGAAAGAGAGGCGCACAGGGCATTTAAGAAAGCGACTGACCCGCTGAACATCGTCAATCCCGCGAAATCCTTTTCTGCCCAGCATCCTTTGGCCAGCCTGTTGAAAGCCGCTTATTCGATGAGTGGATTATTCACGGCCGGCAGCCCGGCCCTCAGGCCTTTTTTAAAGACATCGAAGAACAACGCGAAATTGCCAAGACATATCCCCTCCGAGCCTGAAGCCTGCGCCAGCTGCGGAGCCTGCGCTGCTATCTGTCCTGCCTATTTAACGGAAGGGACCGAACTGGTCACTGCCAAAGGGAAACTCTTTCTTCTCCAGCAGATACTGAACGGGTCTTCTGTTCCCCGGTCCGCTGCCGAGAAGGCCTTCCTCTGCCTCCACTGCCATCTCTGCGAGTACGTCTGCCAGAGCAAATTGAGTCTGGTCCCTGTCTGGGAAAACCTGGAGTCCCTGCTGGAAAAGAAGTATGGTCGACCTGAGGAAAAGATCAAAGCATTCCTGGATAAAGTCGAATCCCTTCCGGCCTACACCCGGCTCCTGGATTCCATCGGGATTCCGGTCAACGGCATTCACAAGGTGACAGGCCATGTATGAGAGATACCGCATAGAGACCTCCGCCGGTAAAACTGGCCTCAACTCAGATCGGGAAGTTCGATATCATCCGCAAGGAAAACTGCCTGAACTGCGGACAGTGTATCTCCCACTGCATCTACGACGTCCACAGGCGGGACGAGAGAGACANGCGAAAAATGGCTGAGCCGTTCAGCCATCTCTGTAAAAATTGCTTTGCCTGTATCCAGAACTGCCCCTGGCAGGCGTTGGAAATGGTTCGAAGCGGAGAGTATGAAAGCCTGGGAGATGCCTACTGGACACCCTCGATCATCCATACAATTTGGAAGGAGGCCGAAGAGGGGAAAATTCCCGTTTACGGCGCCGGATACCGCGGCCGGTTCACAGGCTCCGGCTTCGATGCAATCTGGACGGACATGTCGGAGATCGTCCGGCCTACCAGGGATGGCATCCACAGCCGGGAGTACATCGCTACGGCTGTGGACGTGGGCCGAAAGCTCTCCTGGATCACCGATTTCGACAATCTCGACTTTCCCCGTTTCCTCGAGATCCAGGTCCCCATGATCTTCGAGGCTGATCCTCTGGGAATCCGCGCCAAAAACATCACTCTGGCCGTAGTGAAAGCCGCCCACAAGCTGGGGACGCTGGCTTATATAGACTTCGAAAACTTCTTTGACGAACTCGAGCCCTTCTTCAAATCGCTCATCCTCCGCTCTCCGCTCGACAGGATCTTTCAAACGGACCCGGCGCTGTTAAAAAAAGCGAGCTTCATAGAACTCACCCTGCCTGAAAGCCATCCGGCTGATGAGCTTAAAGGCATGTTGATGAGGCTTAAAAGCCGCCATCCCTCTCTCCCCATCTTCCTCGGTCTATCCAGCCATCTCTTTCCTGAAGAGCTGTTTAATCTGGTCAAGGAATCGCTGGTGGATGGGTTGAATCTCTCCGCTGACCGCCATGGCCAGTGCAGGGGGGAAGAGATGTTCATCTGTGAATCGGCCAGAAAGCTTCATCTCAACCTGGTGAAAAGGCACATCCGGGATGAGATCACCCTCTTCGGTAAAGGAGGGATAGCTGCGGCTGAGCACGTCCCCAAACTGATCATCTGTGGAACGGATGCCGCGGTCCTGGATCATTCCTTGATGGTCGCCCTGGGATGCCGGATGTGCGCGGAGTGCCGGATCGAAGATTGTCCAGCCGAACTCTCCGGACTGGACCCAGAGACCGCCGGGCAGCGGATCATCAACCTGACCTGCGCCTGGAGAGACCAGCTTCTGGAAATATTGAGCGCCATGGGCATCAGGGATGTGCGCAGGCTCCGGGGCGAGAAAGGAAGAGCCATGTTCTATGAGGAGATCGAGAGAGAGTCGTTCGGCTTTATATTCGAGGAGAGAACTCTGTTCAAATGAAAGCGATCAAACCCTTCCCCTGCGACACCAGGTACCGAAGCGAGATAGGCAAGTATCAGGTCTCTCTCACCGCTGACTGTTTTCACTGCGGAGTCTGCGTTGAAGCCTGTCCCTCTGGCGTCCTGGAGAGAAAAGAGGGCTTCAATCATGTGGCGGCGCTGCATTCTGACCGCTGCCAAGGCCCCCACTGTCCGCCAGGCCCCTTCTTCTGCACAACAAGATGTCCGGCGGAAGCCATCAAAATAGACCTTGCTCCCCAGTGGAAAGCTCTGGGGGACTTCCGCTGGACCCCGGACTTGATCATCACCACCTGGCAGCAAGCCGAGACAGGGGAAATCCCTCTGGGAAACCTGGAATACAGGGTGGGCGACTCCGGAGGCGGTTTTGACTGCTTCGAGTTTGCCCTTGACAGCTCCGGTTCCGCTCCTTCTCAAGAAATCGAAAAAATCAGCACCTCCATCTGCCTCAACCGCCGCGGCAAAGGTCCTTCCCCGGAGATTCCCGTCCCCTGGTACGGGGCGGGCATGTCCTTCGGTTCGGTGAGCCTTCCCACCATGCTCTCCAGAGCCATAGCCGCCAAAACCTGGCAGACTTTCACCTCCACAGGCGAAGGCGGCTACCCGGAGGAGCTCGTTCCCTATAAAGACCATGTCATCACCCAGATAGCAACAGGGTTGTTCGGAGTCCGGGAGGAAACGATCAGCAGAGCACCGATCATCGAATTCAAATATGCCCAGGGCGCTAAGCCGGGTCTGGGCGGACATCTGCTGGGAGACAAGAACACACCCGCTGTCGCCAGGAAAAGGGAAGCCGTTCCCTGGACCTCTCTCTTCTCTCCCTTTCCTTTTCACAGCGTCTACTCTGTCGAAGACCACAAAAAACACATCGACTGGGTGAAAACGATCAATCCCGAAGCGCTCATCTCCGTCAAGGTCTCCACTCCTTCGGATGTGGATATGGTCNCGGTGGGAAGCTACTACGCAGGGGCAAACATCATCAACCTCGACGGAGGCTACGGAGGAACAGGCGCCGCCCCGGAGATCGCCAAAAAAAATATCGCCATGCCCATAGAATACGCTATCCCCAAAGTCCATAGATTTCTGATCGAGGAAGGAATCCGGGATGAGATCGTGCTCCTGGCCAGCGGCGGGATCAGGACAGCTGACGACACCGCCAAATCCATCGCGCTCGGGGCGGATGGAGTTATCATCGGAACGTCTGAACTGGTCGCCCTGGGATGTGTGAGATGCGGCAACTGCGAGAGCGGAAGAGGATGTCCGCGGGGGATTGCCACCACCGATCCCGAGCTGGGCCAGCTCATCGACCCGGACTGGGGAGCCCAGAGGATAATCAATCTTTATGCGGCCTGGCAAAAACGGCTCAGGCTTCTTCTCCACCGGCTCGGCCTGAAGGATATCCAAGCATTGAGAGGAAGGACCGACCTCCTGAGGTACAGCGATGGCCGATAGAGACGGATTCCGCCTGATAGAGTCCAAAAAAAGGTTGGCGCCTCCTGAACACCGGAGCCGCAAACACGCGATGGAAGGGGGGTGTGGCGTTGTAGGGCTGGCCTGCAGCGAGCAGATCTCCGGCAGGCACCTGATGCAGTCTCTGATCCAGATGCATAACCGGGGAAACAGCAAAGGTGGCGGGGTCGCCGCCTTCGGGCTCAATCCCGCCCAGCTCGGCGTCAGTCCGCAGATCATCGAAGAAGATTACATCCTTCAGGTCGCTTATCTCGATCCCGGTTGCCGGGAAGAGGTAGAAACGGAATTCATCTTCTCCTGCCTCGAAATCGATGAGCATTACAGGCTTCCGTCGCTGAGCGACTTCCGGGAGGTCAAAGGTCTGGAGATGGAACCGCCCGAGGTTTGGAGATATTTCTGCCGGGTCAGAAAAGAGGTCCTCGACCATTTCATCCTCACCAACAGCCTGGAAACTCTGGCCAGGGAAAAGGCAGAAGAGGAATTCATCACCCAGAACACATTCGCCTTGAACAATAAATACTACTCCTCTCTCGGAGAAAAAAGGGCTTTCATCCTCTCCCACGGCCGAAATATGTTCATCCTCAAGATCGTGGGTTACGCTGAGCAGGTCATCGAGTACTACCAGCTGGAAAGCCTCGAAGCCCATGTCTGGATCGGCCACCAGCGGTATCCGACAAAGGGAAGGGTCTGGCATCCGGGAGGAGCCCATCCCTTCATGGGCATGAACGAAGCACTCGTCCACAACGGAGATTTTGCCAATTATCACTCCATTGCCGAATTCCTGGCTCAACGGAACATCTTCCCTCTTTTCCTGACAGATACAGAAGTATCCGTGCTTCTTTTTGACCTTTTCCACAGGATCTACGAGTACCCGCTGGAGTACATCATCGAAGCCCTGGCTCCCACCACGGAGCGGGATTTCCACCTTCTTCCCGAGAAAAAAAAGAAAATCTACAGGGCTATCCAGGCTTCCCATATCCACAGCTCGCCCGACGGCCCCTGGTTTTTCATCATCGGCCAGACGAACACCAGGGAAAAAAGCTTCAAGCTCCTGGGAATAACGGATACATCGATGCTCAGGCCCCAGGTGTTCGCCTTTCAGGAGAACGGGGTGAGAATCGGGCTCGTGGCCAGCGAAAAGCAGGCCATCGATGCCTTGCTGCGCAGCCTGCATGCAGAGGACAAAAGATTCCTGCCCTACGCGGACATGTACTGGAACGCCCGGGGGGGAAGCCACACCGACGGAGGAGCCTTCATCTTCAGCGTTAAAGACAACGACCTGACCATCACCGACAAGTTCGGAAGGAGGATATCCACCGAAAAGGAGCATGACTGCCCGTCTGTCAGCCTGTCCGCGCCCAAAGCTCAGGACAGAGAGATCACCGAGAAGCTGGTGGAATTCACCGACGTCATCGACAGCAGATGGAGGCTTCCCATCAAGGAAAGAGCCAAGGCATTGACTGCGGCCGAAAGCCATCTTAACCAGATATTCCTCTCTCTGCCAGAAAGAGACCGCACCAAAACTCGCTATCATTACACGGATTGGGAGAAAAAAGATACTCTGGACNNTCCGCAGAGCGAGCAGGAGATCCTGGTCGTCAACTGTGTCCGTTTCCCCTCAGAGGGGGATCGATCCATATCCAGATTCATGGTCAAGGCTCTTCAACTGGGATGGAAAAATTTCATCACTTTTAACTGGCGGGGCCAGAGGTTCTGCGGATGCGGATTAGGCCCGGGTTCGGAAGATGTCCGAATAGATGTTTTCGGCAGCTCTGGCGACTACCTCGGATCAGGGCTTGACGGTGCGGAGATCGCTGTTCACGAGAGCGTTCAGGACCAGGTGGCTCAGATCATGAAAAGCGGCAAGCTCGTCATCTACGGTGATGCCGGCCAGACCTTCATGTACGGCGCCAAGGGTGGCGAAGCCTATGTCCTGGGGAACGCGGCGGGAAGACCTCTGATCAATGCCGTGGGGGCGCCCCGGGTGGTCATAAACGGGACCTGCCTCGATTATCTGGCAGAGTCCTTCATGGCTGGCAATCCCCTCGAGGGAGGCGGGTTTGTTGTCCTCAACGGGATCACCTTCAATCCCAAAGGAGAGATCGTCGAGCTGGATTCACCCTATCCCGGTGGCAATCTTTTCTCCCTCGCTTCGGGCGGAGCCATCTACATCCGGGATCCTTTTGGCAGGGTCGAGGAAGGCCAGCTCAACGGCGGAAGGCTCACCGAGCTCAGCGATGAAGACTGGGCGCTCATCCTCCCCTACCTCAAAGAGAACGAAAGGCTCTTCAAAATACCGGTCAAGCGCCTGTTAACCGCGAACGGTGAAGTCCTTCCTTTTGAAAAGGTTTANCGTAAAGTCGAGGCCGTCGAATTAAAGATACTGGCAGGCATTCATTATTAAATTATAAGAGGTGAAAAATGCATGAATTGANAGTCAAAGTGAAATGCCCTTACTGCAAGCAGAGCCTCATGGATACCGAAAAGACCGTTGACGACCTCCCCAGCGTCAAAGTGACCATCCAGCACCATGACAAGCGGGGCTTCCTCTATTTGAGCTCGATCTACGGAAGCTACAACATCATCTCGGAAATCCACGTTCCTCTCGGCGAGATCGTCCTTTTTTCCTGTCCTCACTGCCAGTCCTCACTCCTGACCAACGATCTCTGCGAGAAATGCCATGTCCCGATGACGGTCTTTGAGCTCGANCAAGGAGGAAAAGTCCAGATCTGCTCCAAACGAGGCTGCAAAAAGCACTTGATCGAATTCTCCAATCTCTCCCAGGAAATATCCGCGTTCTACGACGCGTATTCCTCATCCGAAACCCCGTCGACCGAAGAATAGGAGCTGATCCAGGCACAAAGGCTTTTAAGCTGGCCAACCTTTCTCTTCCCAGGTATTTTTCTCCTCTTCAAAGGGGGTTTCCAGCATCTGAAGCCCCCGCTTCCTGGCATTTGAATCTCAATAGATTGCCGCTCTTCGCTGCAGCTCTATTCCAAAAAAAGATACTGAATTATTGAATAAATATGCCCGTTCCTGAATGTCATGCTCCCTGTTGAGTGTCTCCCCCCAGAAAGAAAAAACGCCCCCGACGGGATTTGAACCCGTGTTGCCGCCTTGAAAGGGCGATGTCCTAGACCAACCTAGACGACAGGGGCGCTGTGGAATGGTGAGCCGTGCTGGACTCGAACCAGCGACACCCGGCTTAAAAGGCCGGTGCTCTCCCTCTGAGCTAACGGCCCAAGCAGAGCAAAATGGTATTTATAATCGAAAGACGGAAAAGAGTCAATATCAGCCGATCTCTTCAAACCTGAGGATGATCCATCGTCCGTTGCGATGCAGGTTCAAAACTTCGTCCTTGAGCATATACTTCTTCATGTAACACCTGAAGGTTTTCTCGCCTCCTGGCTGGACCACCTTAATATCCACTTCCTTGGAATGAACATTGCCGGTCAATTCTCTTATATTCGGAATTTCGCCTGCGCTGAGGGAAAAGCTGGTGATATCTTCCTCCTGGGCTGCGTCTGCCTTGGCTTTGTTGTAATCGGTCTGTACCTGGTCATGATTGGTGCGTATCTCTTCGTATTTGTTCTGGAGTTCATCCACTTTCTGTTGCGCCGCTCTTCTGGCTGTCCTGGTTCGAGCGTTCTCCATCTCAAAAAGGGCATCGTCCACCTGCTCCCTGGCTTCCACAGTGATCACCACTGACTCTTCCACCTTCTTCTTCAGCTCCATTTCTCTCTGGCTCAGCCCGGGCAAAGTGACCGGTTCTATTCTCTCTTCCGAGACGTTGACGATCTCCCAACTTATGAATTCCGGAGAAATCGGCTCCAGAGCCATTGTCCCCATCGTCGTTTTATCATTCATTCTCACCGCTTGAAAATACCTCTTTAAGACCCCTTCTTCCGGATGGCTGGTGCAGCTCTGCAAAACAAATATGAGGAGAATAACTCCTGACAAAGAAAGGCTCTTCCTTCTCATGAATCCTCCTTCCTATCAAGACTCAATTTTATTTTTTTAAATTGTACTTTTTTTTCAAGTCAAAAAGCAAGCCTAAATAGAGATGATTATTGAAAAAAACTCCCATGATCTGAATTCCTACACGCAATCCCTGGAACTTAGGCCAAAGGGAATCGAAAACCGCTTTAATGCTAAAGGAATTGCATCTTAACATTTGACATATCTTCCAGATCTGTAGTTTCAGTTATCTTTGATGGCCGATATGTTAGAAAAGGAATTTGACCTGTTCAGCCGAAAACTTTCTATGTAGCCGGTTTGCCATGATTTAAAACCTCCTTTATAAAATCGAGGTTTAAAACATAGCCGTTTCAAAAAGTCCACTTTTAATTCTTAGCAGTTACGAGCATCTGGAGACAGCTAGAAAAACAGTCGAACGATATGGTCTGCCTTTGGCTTATTATGTGGATCAACATAAGATTTTCCGCTTTGTAGAACATCACGGTGTTCATGTCAGATATGCTTTAGGGCTGGATGAGGGCGAAGTCCAGTTCAAAAGGGCTCTCCGCTCGCTCAACATCGGACTCATCTACACAGAAGAGGGCTCACCAGAAGCCAAGGGTAAGGTTGAGAAGGCATTCGATTATTTGCAGAGACGCGTTCCGTATCTTTGCGAGCGGCATAACATCAGAACTCTTATTGAGGCCCGGAAAGTCTTAGCCGACGAAGTTGCTTTTTATAACGAAGAAAGACCGCACTCAGAGACAGGCGAAATACCACTTAAACGATGGGAAGGCGCTCTTAGAGCGGGGAATGGATACCTCAGAGCCTTAGATCCTTCCACAGATCTGGATGTGATCTTCTCTCTCCATTACCAACGTGTAGTGAAAAAGGATGGCACATTCAGCTTCCAGGGAAAGGAATATAAACTTCGCCAATGTGCTGGAAGACGAGTGACTGTGTGCTTGATCCCTAAGAAGAAAATCGTCATAACCTGGGATGATAAGAAGGTGGAAGATTTTCCTTTATGATTTACCCCCGCCGTCTACTTTTGATTTTCGCAAAATGTCTACTTTTGATTTTCGCGGAACAACAAATATTTTTTTGTTGACATGAAGGACTTTTCTCATTAGAATTTAGGGTAATTATAAGAGATACCATACTTTTCCTATAATTACAGTGTACTTGGATTCTGGCGCAGAAGTGCCAAATGCACACTGATCCATGACAATAAAACAGATGAATAGTCTCGTAACAAATGACAACTCAATCGTAAGCACCCCACACAATAATGCTCCCATTAATATGTCTGTTAAAAGTGCAGCAATGGACTTGATTAAAGAGGGCAAATATGATGAGGGAATTCTGAATAAGGTCGAGATGAGGATCAGAACTCATGATTCCTGTTCGTCCTGCACGACCCACAGGTTGGATGGAAAATTCGGGATAAAGATCGATCTTGTTGATTCTTAGGGTAACGCTTCCGTGACATTATCCAACTGATATTTGCCCCCAATGTATTAAAAGCATTGGGGGATGGTCCGTAACTGAAATGCAAAAGAACTTTTTAGTTAACAAGGTGTAATCATGACAAAGATTAAAAGTGATCCGACTTTGTCGGCTGAGGTTCGGAAGTATGGCGAATTCGATACAAACGCTTGTTACCAATGTGGAAGTTGCTCGGTTATATGTGAGTTAACAAGTGATTATGCTTCATTCCCACGCAGAACAATTCGATACACTCTGTTTGGTTTGAAGAAACGGCTTCTTGGCAGCTTGGACCCATGGTTATGCTACTACTGTGGAGATTGTTCCACGACTTGCCCGAGAGATACAGATCCCGGGGAATCGATGATGACACTCCGACGTTATCTCACCGCACAGTATGACTGGACAGGCCTCTCTGCAAAATTGTACAAATCAAAGGCATGGGAATTGGGAGCGCTCTTCGTGGTTGGCATCTTTATGGCGTTTCTGATATGGGTCTTTCACGGTCCCCTTGTGACAGAACGGGTTGAACTCAACACCTTTGCTCCTGCACATATGGTGCACATTTTCGACCTGATTCTATTCTGCGTTCTTGCATTCTTTCTACTCACCAACGCGTTTCGCATGTATTGGTTCACAATGCATCAAGGCAAACGCGCCAGAGTAATTGATGTAATACGGGGCATAATGAAGGATGGCCTTGGGTATAACGTGCACCAGGGCGAGAAGATCAGAATTCCTTTCTATTTGTTTATCACAGAAGCATGGACAATGATATGGAACTTCATAACCCAGAAACTTTTTCTAAAATGTGCGAACAACATAGGCCGATGGCTCAAACACTTTTTGCTCGTATCAGGATATATGCTCATGCTTTTTCTAGTGGTTGTCCTCCTGTTGTGGTTTCAAACGGACAATATCTACCCTATCACCCATCCTCAGAGATGGTTGGGATATTACGCGACGGCTGTTCTCCTTTTCGGCACAGTGGAAATCCTTATAGGCCGCATCAGAAAGCGCGAGCAAATTCATAAGTTTTCAGATTTCAGCGACTGGATGTTCCCGGTGCTATTGCTACTGACTACTGTGACCGGAATATTGGTCCATATCTTCAGGTATATGGGAATGCCGCTGGCCACTTATTACATGTATGCCGCCCACCTGATTATAGCCGTGGCAATGTTAGCGGTTGAGGTGCCGTTCGGCAAGTGGGCGCATATGTTGTATCGTCCACTGGCGGTTTATTTACAGGCGGTCAAAGAAAGGGCGCTCGAACAGCAGCAAGAGCAGGTTCCTAAAGAGGCGGTTACGGAAAATGCTTGATAAAAAAACAGAGAAGGAAAAAATTGGTGCCGCATTAATTGTTGGCGGCGGAATTGGGGGTATGCAGGCAGCACTCGATTTAGCAGAATCCGGTATAAAAGTCTACCTAGTGGATAATAAACCATCTATTGGTGGAGTGATGGCCCAGCTGGATAAAACTTTTCCCACAAACGATTGTGCCATGTGTACGATGGCGCCCAGGTTGGTTGAAGTGGGTAGACATAAAGATATAGAAGTGATTTCCCTCGCTGATATTGAAAGCATAAGAGGAACTGCTGGTAACTTTAATATAAAAATAACAAAGAGACCGCGGTTTGTAGATGAAGAAACGTGTACAGGATGCGGTATTTGTGTGGAGAATTGTCCTGTGAGTAATATAATTTATGTTACGCCTGAAAAAGATAAAATAGAAATTTCAGTTAAAGATATGGAAATAATGAATAAGATAATCGAAGAATATAAAGACTCTGAAGGAGGATTAGTCCCTATACTTCAAAGAGCAAATGATAATTATAATTATTTGCCTGAACCTATTTTGAAATATACAGCTGAGAAATTAAATATCCCTTTAAGTGTAGTGTGTAGAATAGCTACTTTTTATAATGCGTTTAGCTTGGAACCAAGGGGGAAGCATATAATAACTGTGTGCCTTGGAACTGCCTGCCATGTGAAAGGCGCAGGGAGAGTTGTTCAGGCTATTGAAGAAAAACTTGGGATAAAAAAAGGTGAGACAACAGAAGATATGCTTTTTACTCTTGAAGCGGTTCGCTGTATAGGATGCTGTGGACTGGCTCCGGTATTGAAAGTAGGAGAAGAAATACATGGCTTGATGTCTAAAGCGAAGGTGCCGGAATTGATAGAAATGTATAAAGGTGCTTAGTAATAACTTAGGAATATATTTTAAGCGATGATTCATTGGATGAATAATCGCAATTTAGCCTGGATCTTTTTGGAGAGAGATAATGCCAAAATTGAAGATTGGTGATTTAGATAAAATCAGTGATAGAGTGAGAAGGACAACTCTTTTGAGAGAAGGGGCAGGCAGAGCGAAAATAACAGTTCATATGGGAACCTGTGGAATAGCTGCTGGGGCAAGAAAGATAATGAGTACTTTATTGGAAGAGTTTGAAAAGCAAAATATTACTGATGTCATTTTAACAAGTTCAGGATGTGCTGGGTTGTGTAGCAAAGAACCAATGGCGACAGTAGAGTTGAAAGACGAAGCTCCTGTTAAATATGTTGATTTAACTCCAGAAAAAATCCGCAAAATATTAGCAGAACATGTCAATGGTGGAAAAGTAGTTGAAGAATACGCTTTGGCTAAGGGAAGCGAGAGAGTTTCCTGATCAAATGCATTGGAGAATGGTTGAATAGAGGATAAATAGATTATGAATGAACAAAGTACGAACAAATACAGGTTACATTTAATGTTATGCGCAGGGACAGCCTGTGTCTCCAATAAGTCTTTTAAAATAAAGGAAGTACTAGAAGAGGAATTAAAAAAACAAGGATTAGATAAAGAAGTTCTCGTTGTCATGACAGGCTGTAATGGATTTTGTGCTGTAGGACCTGTAATGACAGTTATGCCGGACCAAATATTCTATCAAAGTTTAGCCGAAGACGATATTCCATATCTTGTGGAAGAACATTTTCTAAAGGGTAGACCTGTGAAAAAACTCATGTTCACTCCGCCTGCCGAAGAAGTTGTTATTCCGAAGATGATGGATATTGGTTTTTTTGCTCGCCAAACATTAATCGCTCTTAGAAATAGAGGTTTGATAGATCCAGAACGAATCGATGAATATATTGCAAGAGACGGCTATAAAGCGCTCGCCAAAGCATTAACAGAGATGACGCCGGAAGAAATAATTGCAGAAATAAAGAAATCTGGCCTTCGTGGCCGAGGTGGCGCAGGATTTCCTACGGGTTTGAAATGGGAATTATGCAGAAAATCAGAAGGTGAAATAAAATACATAGTATGCAACGGAGATGAGGGGGATCCGGGTGCATATATGGACAGAAGCATTGTTGAAGCAGATCCTCATTCTGTAATAGAAGGGATGTTAATAGGAGCAAGAGCCATAGGTGCACGTAATGGATACGTTTATATCAGGGGGGAATATCCGCTTGCCATGAAGAGGTTAGAGATTGCTATTGACCAGGCAAAAGAATATGGAATTATTGGTGAAAATATATTCGATACGGATTTTAATTTTGATATTCATATTATGCAGGGAGCTGGAGCATTTGTCTGCGGTGAAGAAACCTCACTTCTCGCTTCTATTGAAGGTCGCCCGCCCGAGCCAAGACAGAGACCACCATATCCGGCTGAGTCAGGACTGTGGGGAAAACCAACCAATATAAATAATGTTGAAACCTGGGCGACTGTTCCAGTGATTATTGATAGAGGAGAAGAGTGGTTTTCGAGTATAGGCACTGAAACGAGCAAAGGAACGAAAGTATTTTCTCTTGTCGGTAAGATAAATAATACAGGTCTGGTTGAAGTCCCGATGGGAATTACTCTAAAAGAGATTATTTATGACATTGGAGGCGGAATTCCCAAGGGAAAAAAATTTAAAGCAGTCCAGACAGGGGGGCCTTCAGGAGGCTGTATCCCTGCGAGTTTGATTGATTTACCAGTGGATTATGAAAAGTTGACTGAAGCCGGTTCAATAATGGGTTCCGGTGGAATGATTGTGATGGATGAAGATACATGTGTAGTGGATGTCGCCAAATATTTCATCGAGTTTACAAACGATGAATCCTGCGGAAAATGTTCATCCTGTAGAGAAGGGTCATCCCAACTCTATGAAATATTAAAAAGAATAACCAGAGGAGAAGGTGAAGAGCAGGATCTTCAGACTCTGGAAGACCTCAGCAATGTGATAAAAGATACCTCAATGTGCGGATTGGGTCAGACGCTGCCGAATCCGGTATTGAGCACATTGAAATATTTTAGAGATGAATATATCGAACATATTAAATATAAAAGATGCTCTGCTTTAGTATGTAAAGGCATAATTTCATCTGCCTGTCAGCATATATGTCCGTTATCGCAGGACGTGCCCAGTTATATAGGGCTCATTGCTCAGGGAAAATTTGATGAAGCCATTAAGGTCGTAAGAAAAGAGAATCCGCTCCCTCTTATCTGCGGACGTGTATGCCATACTCCTTGTGAAGAAAAGTGTGTGGCCGGGGAGTGGGGCGATTCTATAGCCATCCGGTCGCTAAAGCGTTTCCTCGCAGATTATGAGATGAAGAAAGGCATTATCGTTGAAGAAAAGCCAAAAAGCGAAAGGCCGGAGAAGATCGCTGTGGTCGGTTCCGGTCCTGGAGGACTGACTTGTGCACATTACCTCGCTTTGGAGGGATATAAAGTCACTGTTTTTGAGAGCCAGGAAGTACCTGGAGGCATGCTTGCATTATGCATCCCGGAATTCAGATTACCCAAGGATGTATTAAAATACGAAATAGAAAGGATACAGAAACTAGGTGTTGAGATTAAAACGAATACTACAATTGGAAAAGATATTCCGCTTGATAAGCTGAAAAAAGAATATAAAGCAATCTTCATTGCTATCGGTGCTCACAAAGGTTTGAAGATGAAAGTCCCGGGCGAAGATGTGGAAGGAGTAATCGATGCGGTGGAATTCCTGCGGGATGTTAATCTGGGGCGCGAAGTGAAAATCGGGGATAAGGTTATAGTCATCGGCGGTGGAAATTCAGCCATAGATGCGGCTCGAGTAGCAAAGCGTATGGGAAAGGATACAGAAATTTTATACCGAAGAACAAAAGCTGAAATGCCCGCTATAAAGAGTGAAATCGAAGAAGCCATTACAGAGGGCATTGATATTCAATTTCTAGCAGCTCCAACTAAAGTCCTATCGAGTAATGGAAAAATGGAGGCTATAGAGGCTATCAGGATGGAACTAGGAGATGTAGATGCGAGCGGCAGAAGGCGCCCTGTTCCGATTCCAGGGTCTGAGTTTAGAGTTGACGTGGATACTTTGATCCTGGCCATAAGTCAAGAACCAGATGTGTCTTTATTGAATGGAAATGGATTGAATATTTCTAAGTGGAGCACAATTGAAGTCGATCCTGAGACTCTTCATACGAATATCGAGGGAGTATTTGCAGGTGGTGATGTGGTAACCGGCCCGAATACGGTAACCGAGGCCATGGCCCACGGAAAAGTTGCAGCTCAAATGATAGATAAATATATACAGGGAGAGAAGCTGGAAAGAAAATATAAGGTAACTCGACCTGCAGTACGCGCTGAAGCCCTTGAGCTTACAGAAGAAGAAATCAAAGCGCTCAAAAAACCTGCAATGCCAACAATGCCAGTTGCTGAAAGGATTAAGAATTTCAAAGAAGTTGAATTAGGGTTCACAAAAGCCGATGCGATTGCTGAAGCAAAGCGTTGTCTCCGGTGTGATCTAGAAAGAGAAGAAGACGAATCAGCAGAAGAAAAAGGAGAATAACGGAAGGGGAAAAATATGCTTCTTGAAATTGAAATTTTGGCATCTGATGACAAGAAGATACCAGGATTAATAAAGATAGAGAATTCTATTAAATGTAGTATAAGCGGAGGCTTAGCGTGATAGAGCTGACAATAGATGGCAAGAAGAATGAATTTCCTGAAGGCAAAACATTATTAGAATGTATTGAAAGTACTGGAATAAAGATACCGACTCTCTGTTATCATAAAGCTTTAACTCCATATGGAGCATGCAGATTATGTGTGGTAGAAGTGACTCAAGGCCAAAGAACGACAATTCAGGCTTCATGCACTTACCCAGCTACCAATGGTTTAACAGTGAACACTCATACTGAAAGAATAATAAAATCGCGAAAAATGATACTTGAATTATTATTAGCAAGGTGCCCCGATTCAAAGGAGATACAGAAAATAGCAGAAGAATATGGTGTAAAAGAAACACGGTTTAAGAAAAAAAATGAGGACTGTTTCCTTTGTGGGCTATGTGTGAGAATGTGTAATGAAAGGATGGGTATCAGTGCAATAAATTTCGTTAATCGCGGTCCCCATAAAAAAGTAAGCCCGCCATTTGACGCGGTTTCTGATGTATGCCAGACATGCGGCGCCTGTGCTTTTATTTGTCCCACAGAAAGAATTAAGCTCGAAGAAATCAGCAAAAATAAAGAAGTCCCTATATTGGATGAATACAATGAAAGATTAATTAAAAGATCAGCGGTTTATATCCCATATCCACAGGCTGTTCCCAATAAAGCTGTAATTGATGAGAGATATTGCGTGCATATGCTTAAGGATGAATGTGGAATCTGCAAAGAGTTTTGTGAATCAGGTGCAATTGATTATGAACAAGAAGAAAAGAAAGTGGAATTGAATGTCGGCGCAGTAGTTGTATCCCCGGGATTTGATGTATTTGATGCAAAAATCAAGGAAGAATATGGATATGGATCTTATCCAAATGTTGTTTCATCGCTTGAATTTGAAAGAATCTTATCTTCTACAGGGCCGTATTTCGGCAAAGTCTTAAGACCCAGTGATGGAACAGCGCCAAAAAGGATAGGATTTATTCAATGTGTCGGATCACGCGACACAGATCGGGATTATTGTTCCTCCGTATGCTGTATGTATGCCACAAAAGAAGCTATCATCGCTAAAGAGCATGCGGGTGAAGATTTAGAATGTGATATATTTTTTATGGACATGCGCGCATTCGGTAAAGGATTTGATGCATATTATCAAAGGGCAAAGGAGCTTGGAGTAGATTATATCAGGTGTCGTCCAGCCGCTGTGAAAGAAATTTCTCAAACAAAAAATCTTATAATTGAGTATCTGACTGAAGATGATAAGAAAGTTTCTCGTGAGTACGATCTGGTTGTTTTATCTGTCGGTATAGTGCCTCCAAAATCAGGGAATGAAATTTCCGAAAAATTTGGCATTGAGTTGAATGAATTTAATTTCTGTAAGACAGATCCCTTTAAACCCGTTGAATCGACGCGCGAGGGAGTTTATGTGTCTGGGCCCTTCACAGAGCCTAAAGATATACCTGAGACCATAATGCAGGCATCAGGTGCCTCATCAAAAGTTTTATCTCTTTTAAAAGATGTTAAAGGCAGCTTAATAACCCCAAAGGAATATCCGCCAGAAATAGATGTAGGAGGGCAGGAGCCAAGAATCGGAGTATTTATATGCCATTGCGGAACAAATATAGGTGGAGTGGTAAATGTTCCAAAAGTCGTTGAATTTGCAAAAACGCTCCCTAATGTTGTATACGCAGATGATAATTTGTTTACTTGTTCAAATGATACTCAAGAAATAATAAAAGAGAAAATAAAAGAACATAATTTGAATCGTGTAGTCGTTGCTTCTTGTACACCAAGGACTCACGAACCTCTGTTTAGACATACGGTCCGGGAAGCAGGGCTGAATCCATATCTTTTTGAAATGGCAAATATCAGGGATCAATGCTCATGGATCCACATGCATGAACATGAAAAAGCCACAGAGAAATCCAAAGACCTGGTAAGAATGACAGTCGCTAAATCAAGATTATTGGAACCTCTGCAAAAAATGTCAGTACCCATAATAAAATCTGCGCTTGTTATCGGTGGCGGGCCCTCTGGGATGACGTCTGCAATTGAGCTGGCAGATCAAGGATTTAATGTCTATTTAGTGGAAAAAGAAAAGGACCTGGGTGGAAATATGAGACGTATCCACTACTTAGTAACCGGAGAAAACCCGCAAGATGAATTAAAAAATCTTATTGAAAAAGTAAATAAAAACGAGAAAATCCGTTTATATACGGAAGCCAAAATAGAAAAATTTGAAGGTTCAATTGGAAACTTTAAAACAACTATTTCCACAAAAGGAAAGTCAATAGAACTTGACCATGGTGCAGTGGTTCTTGCAACCGGTGCACAAGAATATAAACCAAAAGAATATTTATATAGTCAGCATAAAATGGTTTTAACCCAACTTGAACTTGAACAGCGCCTGAGCACAAACGGTGAGTGGTCAGTTCCAGATAAAAATCAAATACCCAAAAACATTGTAATGATTCAGTGCGTTGGATCAAGGGATGATGAAAGGCCCTATTGCTCAAGGGTTTGTTGTACAGAAGCTATAAAGAACGCCTTAAAAATAAAAGAACTTTCACCTGAAACAAATGTCTATATATTATACCGAGATATAAGAACTTATGGATTTAACGAAAGCTTCTATACAGAAGCAAGACGGCAGAATGTTATGTTCATGAGGTATGATGAAGATCGGAAGCCAGAAGTTTCAAAAAACGGAAACGGATTGCTGGTTGAAGTCTTTGACCAGACGCTAAAGATGCCGATTGAGATATCTGCGGATTTAGTAGTCTTATCGGCAGGAATAGTTCCAAATGATGACAGCGAAACAATTTCTCAATTTTTGAAAGTTCCGTTAAACACAGATGGATTTTTCCTTGAAGCCCATATGAAGCTGAGACCGGTTGACTTTTCCACCGACGGCGTGTTTCTTGCGGGGTTGGCCCACAGCCCGAAGGCAATTTCAGAAAGCATTGCCCAGGCAGAGGCTGCCGCCTGCCGTGCAGCAGCACTCATAAGCAAGGATGAGTATGAAACCGAGGCCACTATTTCCTCGGTGAATGAAGAACTCTGTACCGGATGCGGCACCTGTGTCGAGGTATGCGAATTTGACACTCTTGAACTTGTCGAAACAACTGAAGGCGAGATGGTATGCAAAGTGAATCAAGCGCTCTGCAAAGGCTGCGGCTGCTGCGCAGCGGCGTGCCCGAGCGGGGCGATAGAACAGAATGGCTTCAAGAGAGACCAGATACTTTCAGCTGTTGATGCGGCAACAGCCTGGGGAGAGGAAAGTGGCTAAGGAATTCGAACCAAGGATAGTGGCATTTCTTTGTAATTGGTGCTCGTATGCCGGGGCAGATCTGGCCGGCGTCAGCAGGCTGCAGATGCCTTCCACGTTCAGGGTTATTCGGGTGATGTGTTCGAGCCGCGTCGACCCGATGTTCATTGTCAAAGCGTTTCTCGGAGGAGCTGATGGCGTGATTATAGCCGGATGCCTCCCAGGAGATTGTCATTACTTGAAGGGAAATTACTATGCGCGCCGAAGATTTGCGGTTTTGAACAAGACCTTTGAGAGTCTCGGATTGGAACCTGAGCGTTTCCGGCTTTCGTGGGTTTCGGCCTCTGATGGACCACGCTATGCAGAGGTAGTAAAGGAGTTCACAGAGGAAATACGAAAATTGGGGCCTAGCCCAGCTCGAAAGGAAGTGTTTATCTAAAGAAGACAGTAAGTTGAGTCGAAAAAACAGATCATAGTATAAGTCAATAAAATTGGATATCGTTTCCATATTATTAGAAATTAAATAAGGAGAGAAAAGAAATGGCAAAAATGGCAATTACATGCAATGGCTCGGCAGCACCGAATATTTATCCGACCTGCATTCTTGGGTCTTCAGCCGTGGCATCGGGTGATGAGGTAATCCTCTTCTTTACCCCAGGCGGAGCACCGGCCCTGGTGAAAGGCGAAATGGAAAAGATACAGGATATGAAAGGATACCCGAATTTGATCGAGCTGTACAATGGTTTGGTGGCACTCGGGGCCAAAATTTACGCATGCGAGATTGCCCTTGAGGCAAAAGACTTAAAGAAGGAAGATTTTAGGGACGGCGTTGAGATTATTGGAGCGACAACGTTCGTCAACGAGATTAAGGACGCGACGATTACGTTCTCGTTCTAAAAATTTACATAGGAAAATAAAAGGAGGAAGGAATAATGGCTAATTATACGCTGGATACCCTGGGATTGAAATGCCCGCAGCCCGTTCTGAAGGTGGCAGTGAAGGCAAAGGAATTGCAACCGGGAGACATGTTGGAAGTTGTAGCCGACTGTGAGTCTTTTCCCAAAGACATTGAGGCATGGTGCCAGAAGACGGGAAAGACGCTGCTTTTCTGTAATACCGAGGGCAGCAAGCATACGGCACAGATTCAATTCTAGCTTTCAATGATTGATAGTTAGTGGCTAATGGGAATCGGATTCAAAGTTCCCTTTAGCTATTTCTATTAGTTTGTCGGAGTGGAGGCTGCATTGCCGGAAGAACAAGAAAAGGAAAAAAAGATGAGTAAGGAATTTGAGCCGCGTATAGTTGCTTTTTTGTGCAACTGGTGTTCATATGCCGGTGCAGATGTGGCGGGTACGAGCAAACTCGAGATGCCGCCTACCATAACAC
>JGI2172J19969_10000285_pt1 | contig 21282 bp, 18 predicted proteins | sample DeeMarSWOR230_32_FD_19969 | JGI IMG/M metagenome (IMG submission 19969)
ATACCATGTGGATCCGCATGGAGCGCTTCGTTTTACAACTGTGGAATCTATTACTTCGTGTTTTCCTTTTGTCACAGTGGAAATTTCTAATGAGGGTCTTCCTACTTTCAATTGGGTTACAAAATCTGAGATTGTTGGTTTATCTTCTGCAATTTCTAGTGAGCAGAAAGGCTTTGGGAACGCATTTTCTAACGCTAGTTCTTGACATATTTCTGCTGTCTGTTTCCTTAGGCCAGCTGGAACTTCAACGAAATCTTCTATTGGTACAATCAATCCTTTCATCCCGACTCTTTGAATGTGGCTTGGCAGTTCCAATAACAAGTCTTTATGTAGTCCTGATGCTACGCATAGGTCGGCCTTCGGAATTTTCTTAGGCATATATTTTTCTGGATGATCTATAAAGGCTGGCAGTTTCGATGGATTTGGCAGCTCTATTGCAGCTCGAATATTGCGGACATAAGAATAAACACTGTATTTACAGTTATCACAGTAGAGATCGCATGATTTGCAGAAGCTTGGATCGTTTATCAAATTCCTTATCACACGTTCTGCATATTCTCCACTGTAAATGAATACCACCGTCAATTCTTTTCTGTTTTTGGGGGATTTCAAATCTAACCACTCAAACTAGTTATGAAAAAAATCATTTTAGTATCTTCCCGGTTTCCATGTGCCACAAGTACAAGTCTAACTCTGCCATGTTGAGAGTTGAGTTTCTTGCGATTTTCCTCAGTGATTCTTCAATTTTTAAGTATCTTTTTTTCGATAACACCTTTGGCTTCTCAACTATTTTGTGTTTTGTTAAGACGTTAATTATGTGAAAATCTATGATGGCGAAATCTGTGTAACCTATATTTCTAAGGAAATGACTTGCTTCTTTGTAGCCAATTCCTTTTACATTCTTGACTAACCATTCTCTTAACTCGTACTCATCGTTGAAGCTTGTAAGAATGTCTTTTAGCGAGTCTTTGTATTTCCTTGCGTCCACGATATATCTTGCTCTCATATTAGGAAAGCGGTGGCCTAATTTCTTTAGTTTTTTTGCTAAGGCAGATTCTGGAAGAGTTAGAATTTCGTTTTCTAATTCACTCTGAATTTCTATGCATTTCGCAGCAGTGGAATGTGCAGTTAGGATGCAGAAGCAGAGTTCTTCAAATATTCTATCACTTGATGCGTTGCCAAGTTTTTTGAATTCTCTAAGGCGATCATCTACTATGTTTTTTACATTGCTGCTCTTCAGGTTTTGAATAGATTCCAATAATCTTTTCATTGTATCCGTCTACCAATACTTGGGGGAAATACTCAAATAAATACTTCATAGCTTTTCCAGTTATAAGAAAACATGTGAGACTCTTGTGTGAGTTAATTATTTTTGTTAAAGATTTTATATTATGTTGCATATTGACCTTATTCTCTGCTGTGAGAATATAGAGTGGAGTTTGGAATGAATAATAGTGGGTCTGTGTGTGTGAATTTATGGTTGATGGAGATTTTAAGTCTAGGCTGCTCTTTTTATGTGTCTCTCATACTTTGCTTCATGTCTATTCAAATCTTCCGCTTGCTCTTCTACCTATTTTGATTAATGAATTCGGATTACCTGTTCTCATTGTAGGTATTATCGTTTCTATTCCTCGAGTTTTTTCGTTGGTTTTTTCAATTCCAAGTGGTCTACTTGCTGATCGTTTAGGTCCTACCAGGCTTATTTCTTTCAGTTTGTTTCTGGAAGTATGTGCAGCTTCTTTGGTCATATTGTATCCTACTATTGAAGCCATCATCCTATGTTTTTCTTTGACTTCTTTGGCATCGACGTTTTATCATCCGCCGGCTTTAAGTGCAACCACCAACATTTTACCTATGGATTTTCAGAGCAGAGGGCTAGGTTTCCATGGAGCAAGCGGTACTCTTGGGATTGCCATCGGTCCTATCACATTGGGACTTGTTTTAAACTGGCTTGGCTGGAGACATGTTTACCTCGTTTGGATCATACCAATATTCGTTATTGCAGTTGTGGCATTTTTCGCGAATGTAAGTGAGTATTCTCATGAGAAGCATGATGCGAGTGAAGGAAAAACTCTGGCTACTCCATTAAGAGATGTCTTGTCTGTTACTTTCTTGTTTCTGTTTCTGTTAATGCTTTTCAGAAGTGCTGCTGGTGAAACTATTTCAACATATTTGACAACATATCTTACTGAAAGTAAGGGGTTAGATGCTGGTTTAGCTAGTATCATTTTCGGTTCGAGTCCTCTAATTGGCTTAACAAGCGTTATTATAGGCGGTTATGCCGGAGATAAATTGGGATGGAAAAAATCCTTAACATCTATTATTTCAATTGCGATTATTGCTTTGTTCTGTGTGTTCGTTTCAATCTCAACAATTCAGACTGTACTGTTCTATCTTGTTTACGGTTTTTTCAATATTATGACTATGCCCGTCACCACTTCGTTGGTGGCGAAAATTGTGCCGCCGAAGTCAAGGGGAACTGCTTACAGCCTACAATTTATCCCTATGAGTATTGTAGGAATAGTGATGCCGATAATGCTGTCTATATTGATTAATCTGTATGAAATTTGGATAATCTTTCCAATAGCAATAGGCCTCTACACTATTGCTCTAATTATCACCCAAATTTTGGCAACGTAATCAATTAAGGCATAGGTAGCCTGCACATCATCAGGGTTATTGTTAAAACATTATTGATAAGATCTTTTATTCTAGAGTTTTTGTTTTAGAGCTTTGATGCTGTACATTAGGGGAAGATCGTAATCCGGGAGTCTAGCGTATCCATCTTCACCTGTCTCCATGAACGCCAATTGTTGGCTGTTCACACTGAAAGGATACTCATTAAATTCTATTATGGTGAGTCCTGCTTTGATGAGACTATTGATAACCATGCTAAGGGGGTGTGCCCACTCGTAGTCTCCTTTGTTCTCCAATTTGGCGTTAGTAGCGGCATAGGATCCATCTGCATCGTAATAATTCGGCTCCTCACTATGCCAGTAGCTTTCAATTATCTTAAGCTCAGAAGGATGCTCATCATCGAAGACCCACATGAATGGATGAAACTCAACTAAGAAGAAGATTCCTTGAGGCTTAAGAAATCGTGCAACGATTTGAGCCCATGTCTCCATATCATGAAGCCAACAGAGCACTCCATAACTAGTATACACAATATCAAACTGTCTATCCAAGCGTTGAGGAAGATCATAAATGTTACAGCATAAGAACTCAGCTTCTAACCCAGTCTTAATTACAAGTTTACGCGCAAGCTCTATCGCAGTGTCACTGAAGTCTACACCAGTTACTTGGGCACCCAAACGAGCCCAACTGAGAGTGTCCAAGCCAAAGTGGCATTGCAGATGTAGAAGGCTTTTCTCATCGACATCGCCTAACGCCTCAATCTCCAGGGTGTGAAGACTAGTGTCGCCGTTGAGGAAACCTTCCAGATTATATTCCTCAGAACTTGCATGAATAGCCACAAGCTCGTTCCACCGCTTAAGATTAGTCTCATAGTATTTCTCTAACATAGTTATCACTTTTCAAAGGAAATACGCCTATCATTGATTTATACATTAACTCGATAACTTGCTGCTGCTCCTCTAAGCGTGCGCTCGTTGCCTAGGAAGCAGAAGATATTCTATCTTTTTTGATGGTGTGTGATCAGAAAAATGGGAAGATTAGTAGGAATTTTGCGTGAAGAACTTATTTCTTGATGGTAACGGATCTTCCGTTACTGGTGCAGATCACTTCGCCTGGGATTTTTAGAACGACTTTGTTTCCTTTGGACACAAAGACTAGTTTGGTTCCTTTGTAGACGATCTTAGAATCTTTGGCGACAAGAAGGTCCAACTTATTGTTTTCATTTGGGAAGGCGAAGACTAGGCCGCGACCCTCAAAAGTGTTTTCATGACTATTCAGTTTTCTTTCGAAAAACAGGTTGCACAAGCTTTCAGCTTTGTCTAAGAGTTCTTGTGAGTTTTTGTAACCCTTTCTTGTCAAGTCTTCTTCGGTTGCTTTTGTAAGATTTTTTTGTAGGTCTTCTGTGACTCCTAGCATTAGAAAAGGTTCGTTTAACATGTTTTCAAGGGATTTTCCGATGGCTCCTTCTTCTGTTTCGACTATTGTATCAATAAGTAATTTGCCTTGTCCGTGGAAAACGTAGCCTTTCCGTTTATCGTTTAGCATGATTGGGGTAGCTAATGTGTTCTTGTCGATTTCTAAGATTCCGGTTTCTGTTTGCCATAGTCTGATGATTTCAGTTGATTTTGAAATTGTGTCGTCAAGCTTGTATTCTTTCCAAGTCATTCTTTGTCCCTTCTTTCAAGAAACTTGGTGACTCGTTTTGCCATTTTATATGTGGTTCTTCCTGGTATAGTGATAAGATAGCGTCCCCTGACTTTTTCTTGTACGACTAGTCCTGCCTCTTCAAGTACTTTGAGATGGCTCGAAAGTGTGCTTGTAGTGATCTCTGGAAGCTTCTCTTGCAGCTCGTTGATGTATTTTCCACCACTCATAAGCTCATATAATACTCCTAGCCTGTGTTCGTGACCTAAGGCGCTCATGACTTCCGCTACTTCAGGGAAGTTGGCTTTCAATTCTTCATCTCTTCTGTGTCGTTTCTTTTTCCTCAGAATTCTGACACCTTTAGGGCCGATGAATATGGATTTCTCTAGTTCGCCGTGTATGCCCTCGGCAACACCTTCCATGACGTCTTCGACATAGTCGCCGACACGGTCACCAATGTCTATGTATATGCCGCGGCCTTTTCTTCGTTTGATTTCCATAACATCTCTAAGCTGTTCCTTCAAGCTGACCATTTCTTCCTTGAGTTTCTCCATTTCTTCTTTCAAGTTTTCAGACAATTTGATTTTCATCCTCCTTAACTTCACGTTTGACATATCTAATTAGATAATTATCTAATAGAAATCGACAAATATAAATCTTGCGCGCGCGCTACGAGGAAGAGATTGCTCTCATTCTTGGAAAAGCAAATCTTGAGATGAACATCTTTGATATTATAGTTGGAGCAGATACAATAGGCAAAGCTAAACCTCACCCAGACGTTTTCAGATATGCCCTCAGAAGACTGAAAGTCAAGCCAGAGGAAACAATGTTCATTGGAGACAGTATGGATGCTGACTACAAGGGAGCACAGAAGGTAGATATCCAGGCGATTTTGTTAGACAGAAATGAGACCATGAAGATACATGGCTTGAAGACAATAACAGATTTGAAAAAGATTCTCACCATCAGCTGAAGTCGCTTTCACAAAACGCGCGTGTTGATCCTGTGAAACGGTTAACAACAAAGAAGACTGAAAAGCAAGGCCATAAAGACAGACGAACAATAAATCCGGAAAGTGAAAGAAATCGAACTACTAAGGAAACTAGTGAGCAAGGCGACCAAAAAATCCGCCATAATCAGAACCAAAGAGAATAAAAAAGGTAGTCTGCGGGTGATATCTCCACTTGGTATGGGGTTCAAATCCCACCCAGGCCATTTTTGGATTTTCTTTCACACGTCATAAAAACCGGCTGCACAGGACTCGAGGAAGCTTCTACTTTTTGACAACTAGGACATCACAATTAGCCTTAGACACTACTTGTCTAGATACGCTTCCTAGAAGGAAAGACGCTGTACTGCTCAAACCTCTACTTCCAACAACGATTAGGTCAAAATTCTCGTGTTTAGCCGTATTTATCAAAGCTCTGGCCGGGTTGGAACCGAGAATCGATGAAAGGTTGTGCTCAATTTTGGCTTCTTTTATCAATCGTTGTGCTTCTTCCAAAATCTTTTTAGTCTCCTCTTTTTTGCCTTGTTTGTAAACGATAACGACTTTTATGAATCCTGAAAATCTCTTAGCAGTATTGATCGCCTCTAGAAGCGCTTCTTTAGAATGCTCTGAGCCATCAATTCCAACCAAGATATTCATGTGATCTTTCATTGTAGTAACCACAAGTTATTCGTGTATGCTTTCATCCTTTTTGGCTTTTCGATTCGCTAAGTCTCAACTCGATTGTTAGCATGATTTGAAGAAGTTGAGTTCATAAGCCCTGGATTCTCACTTATTCCTCTTGCCAGAATGGGTGGAAAAGTAAGTGTAGTTATCAAACTCATTGCCACTAGAGCTGAGAAGATGTTAGTAGGGATCAAAGCATATTGTACTGCGACTAGGGCAATCACTAACTCCGCTGCACCTCTAGAGTTCATTGCCCACCCTATATAATAAAGTTGTTTCAAACTCAAACTTGACAATGGTTTCACCAAAAGAGTGCCTACAATCTTTCCAAGAAAAGCTATGGCAATCGTGACTATCAATAGTCCAACATCGGAGAGAAGTGTACTCAAATCAAAGCTTAGACCTGCATTAACAAAGAAGAAGGGAACAATGAAACCTAAAGCAATGAGCTTTGTCACTTTGATCATGTCTTGTTTATGCTGTCTTTGAATGCCCCTCATTGAGATTTGCAAGAGAAAACCGCCTATAATAGCGCCAATAAGATAACCTATTTGCAAAATGTCAGATAATGCTGCGAGAACTAGTACAAAAATCATTATTGCGGAGAAAAGTTCAGTTTCATCTTTGCTGCCATTCCTTTCGAGATAGGGAAGTACTTTAGAGATTACTTTAAAAGATATGAATGCAACTATAGCAAAGACTAGAAGTTCCAAAGGAATTCTTGCCAACTCAACGAAGCTTCCACCATGAGCCATCACGACAACAATAGATAATAACAAAACTTCAAATATGTCGTCAATTGTTCCAGCAGATAGCATAATTGCACCTAGTTGAGTGTTTAAAGAATTCAAATCCATAAGCACCTTAACCTTGGTTCCCTCTGATGTGACCATAAGGGCACCACCAAATATTATAGCTGTCAGAAAACCGTATTCTGGTAAAAACAACATGATAAAAGCAAAACCAAGAAAGAATGGAAGAATAGCTGAACTAAGGGATATAAGAATCGAATCTCTCGAAGTCTCCTTAATTTTTTCAAGATCAATTTCCAGCCCAGCCAAAAACAGAAGGAATACTATCCCAAGTTCTGCTAGAAAATCAACGACTAAGAGGGATGATTCATCACTAAGTAATAAATGCTCCAGAACAGGAATGCCGAGTATAATGCCCGCAAAAATCTGTCCAACAACAGAGGGCAAACCAATTTTCCTAAACAACTCACTCAGCGCAAAAGCCAATATCAGAATTACAGGCACAGCTAGGAGAATCTGCACTTGTTAGTTCGCCCCCAAAAAACTCGGGATTCTTAAATCGTGCCTACGTATGCGCGCTGGTTTTCGTTTCGTTTTCATGCGCCTTCTATTAAGCTTCTCGTAAAAACGAGATTACTCCTATAAACTTTTCGAATAGAATGTTATAAAATACTAGTACATGAAGTAACGTATCTAACAACAAGAAACTTCTAGACACCAACTCCTTATCGACCGATAACCCTCCAGATTTCTAGTATTCAGTAGGTATAGGAGTACCCGATATCTGATTACAAGTGCAGAAAGGATAGCTGTGGAGAATAAGGGATCTAAAGGCCTAGGAATGAAGAATGGCAGTTCTTGGAAGGTTCCTAAGGATTTAGCGTCCAGAAGTAGAGGGTTAACCTTCCTAAAAACTCTAGAACTTTCTTCCATAAGTGCTCAAATCTCAGGAATACTATTGTACCATGATCCCGGAGAAGGAGATAACTGGACATTAGTAATATGAGAAAGGTCTGACATCGGGAGATATCTCCACTTGGGCTGGGTTCAAATGCGCACGCACGCAAGTTATTAGACTAGGCAGAAAACAAAGCAGATGATGCTAAGAATTGCTTGAAGGCCGGTGAATTGATCCGAGTGCTCGTGCTGCCATCTCAAGTCATTGTTCGTTTGATTTCCAAAACCTGTCAGGCGAAACGTTACCTTTCTTCACTGATGCATTGTTATACGGGCAAATTTTTATGCATGTTGAGCAATCTGTGCTGTTTTCACACCAGTAAAGATAACATCGCTCAACATCAACATACCATTTCAAAGCTCCCGGATTATTAGACGGGCATATCACTTCAAAGCTTGGTTCATCATTCATTGAGATTGCATTTGCTTCACAAAGTTCAGCGCACAGCTTACAGTTTCTGCAAACTTCCTTCACACCGAACTCTACTGGTTTGTCAGGTTCCAACGGAAGATCAGTTAATATCTTACAAAGTCGTACTCTTGGACCATATTGAGGTGTTATCAACAAACCGTTGCGACCTAGTTCGCCAAGTCCAGCGTCAATTGCAAGGGGAATGCTCAAAGCAGTATCATTTCCGCATTGTATTGCTTCATATCCAAGATTCCGAATAAACTCGCCAACGCCAGCAAGAATGAATGCCATCTTCGAATAACCCACGCCAGTAGCAGCTGCAGCAGGAACAGCAGGAGAAGTCGCAATCCCCTCAGCATCCATCTCAATCGCCATGACAACCACATTTCTAAATCTCTCAGGGACATCAACATCCACATACAACCAATTTCTATTAAGCTTGCAAACTCCAACCAGCGACGCACCGAAAAGCCTTGCAGCCCTCTTAACAAAACCATTCATCTCAATTGGATCATCAACCTTATACCTCGTCTCTGTCCAATCAATTCCAATCGAAGCCGCCGGAGTCCTACACAATCTAATCTTCTTCCATGAAAAACCACCTTCAAACGCATCATGAGCTATCCAAGAAGCATACGCCAAAGCGAAGTCAACTCTTGAATAACCAGATTTCCCCTCCGAAATCAGGTCAAACACTCTTTCATCATACATATGCCTGTAGCCTTCCCATGACGAATCCCACATCACCCTGTCAAACACTATGTTCCTACTGTCAAATCTACCAAGTTTGGACTCATCAACAACATATGGCGGTTCTTCAACTCTTCTTACATCAATCCTTAAATTCTTGCTCGTCTGATTTGTAGTCACAGCCTGACACCTGAACTAGAGATATGCAGATATACCGGATAGGAAGTAAGTTAAATCCTTTCATTTTGCAATCTATTCTACCTGACTCTTCATAAGTCATCTATCAGCTCACCCAAATGAGCGATTACAAAATATTTATCGACATCGGGAGATCCTGTCTGAATCATAGCTGAGTTAACTATGAATTAATGTTTTGTAGCGTCATTTGTTTTTGAAGTATGGTAATATTTCTTTCCGGTAAGCGTCTACTACTTGACGAGGATTGGGTCCTGCATTCAATAGTATGAAATGCTTGGCACCCGCTTTTTTGAATTCTTTTATCTTGTTTTTGCAGTCGTCCACTGTTCCAGCGATGGAAAACTCGGTTGCCGCTTCTTTTGGAATAAGCTCGCTGAAGGCAAGGAATTTTTGTATCCATTCAGAGTTCATGAGTGCTTCAAAATAGGATAATGATTCAAGCTCCTCTTGCAATTCTACTTCGTAGCCTGCTTCTCTCAGTAGTCTTGGTGATGGTATTATTTGAGACTTTATTTTTTCAATTTGTTTGTGAGCAGCTTCAGCTTCTTCAGCAACGGAAGTGTAGAGGTATACGCCTGTATCTATATCGTCAAAGCGCCTACCTGCTTTTTCAGCTCCTTCTTTAACAAGTCTAAGGTGTTCTTCATATAATCTTGGGGGAAGTGGGATTGAAATCCAACCGTCAGCTATTTCACCTGTCAATCTGAGTGTGCGTGGACTATTTGCTCCAAAGTATATAGGCACTCTGCCTTTAACAGGATTAATCTGTAAAAACGCGTCTTTCAACTTGAAGAAGCGCCCTTCATAATTGAACATTTCGCCAGACCACAGTTTACGCATGATTGTCACCGCCTCTTCTAGTTTTGACACAGGCCTTTTCCATTCTATTCCGAAAGGTTCAAGATTCATGGCTTCTCCAGCGCCGAGTCCAAGTATTGCCCTTCCTCCTGATATTTGATCCACTGTGGCAACTTTTTGGGCGAGAACTGCAGGATGATATCTATGAGGATCCGTAACACATGTTCCCAAAATCGCCTTCTCTGTTACCATTGCAGTCGCAGCCAACGTAGACCAAGCTTCCGGCACAATTCCTGGTGGTATGAACAAAAGATGGTCAGGAACCCATATCGAATCAAAACCAGCGTCTTCATTAAGCTTGGCTATATCAAACAATTTTCTTACAGGTGCAGCAGGAACAGGCAAGAAGCAACCAAACCGAATACGGTTCTCAGTCGAATCCATCAATTTCACAGATTAAGCATTATCATGCTCCACTTAATTTGATTTCGCTGAGAAACCTATGAATAATCATTCATAAGCGGAACCTACACACACCAAAAGATACTAGCACATACTAGTATTATGAGAATGTTCACGTTTGTTTTAGCGTGAAAAGTATGAGAAGGTTTTTATGGAAATTGTTGTTCTACTAAGGAAAAAGGTGAAACCTTATGGAATACAAATATTTGATTTACGAAAAAGCTGCAAGTTTTCTGACGCCAGGAGAAGAGAACATAGCCATCATATCATTGAACAGGCCTGACGCCTTAAATGCTTTGAATAGGGGTATACTCCAAGAACTTAATGACGTACTGGAGGAAATTAGAAAAGACAATAACATCCGAAGTGTCATCATCACTGGTGCTGGCAGAGCTTTCAGCGTTGGAAACGATCTGAATGAGAGTGCTACTGAGACAGAGGAAGCCGATCTGAGAGCCCGTATGGAGTTAGGTCAGAAAGTTTTTGACAAAATAGAAACCTTCGATAAGCCCGTCATAGCAGCAGTAAATGGATATGCACTTGGAGGAGGGCTCGAAATGATAGCGGCATGTGACATAAGAATTGCATCAGAGAAAGCCAGTTTTGGAAATCCCGAAGTAAATTTAGGGTTGATTCCATCATGGGGAGGATGTGTGCGAATTCCGAAAATCGTGGGCAAAGCTAGAGCTGCTGAAATAATCTTGACAGGAGAAAGGTTCGACGCAAAAAAGGCTGAGCAGATCGGACTTGTCAACAAAGTTGTTCCACCAGAAGAGTTGAAGTCAACAGCAACATATCTTGCCGGACAATTAGCAACAAAAGCGCCCATAGCTATACGTTTAGCTAAAGACATACTTTCAAAGGCCATGGAAATCAGCATTGAAAAAGGAAACAAGATGATGATTGAAGGCGGTATAACCTGCGCAAAGTCTGAAGACATTATGGAAGGAATCTCTGCCTTCTTCGAAAAAAGAACACCGAAATTCAAAGGAAAATAGACAGCGGCAGTATCCCCCTTTTCTTTCTTTCACGGAAAAACGCAGAAAAATCAACTAGCCTTCTAATTTTTATTTGACCTTGTTTTTATTGTAAGACATGAAAATACCCAGCAGTATGCGAAGTCTCTACAAAAATCCCTTTACACTGTTAAACCGTTACAAGGATACAGGCGTCAAAGTAGTCGGATATACATGCAGCTACGTTCCCGAAGAACTGATAATTTCAGCTGGACTGCAGCCATACAGACTACCAAACATTGGAGCAAACGCGAGTGCTCTCACGCCAAGCTTTGTATGTCCCTTTGCCAGTGCCACATTAGAGAATATACTTAGATTTGAAAGCTCCTTCAGCGGATTTGTAATAGCTCATACGTGTGACCCTATGTGGAGACTCTACGACATACTGAAGACGAAAATCAGTAAGCCCCTATTTCTCTTGAGAGTACCCCATAATACAGGCAATGAGTTATCACTTGATTTTTTCAAGATGGAACTCAAAAGATTCCAAAAATTTCTAGAGAAAAACTGCAACGGAAAGATTGATCATAATGCATTATTAAACTCCATAGAACTGTGTAATGAAAGCAGAACTTTGCTGAAGAATATTTACATGTTGAACAGCGGCAGCAAGTATGCAGTCAACGCATCCGATCTGTTTAGCATTGTACTTGCAGGTATGTGGATGCCAAAGTCAGAGTATAATGCCAAAATCAAAGAATTGAACATTGGCGACGACAAGATTTCTGAGAATGTGAGGTTACACTTGAATGGTACAGCTATTTACGACATTGATCTGATAAAGATGATAGAAGATTCTGGCGGATTCATTGCATCTGATGACTTGTGCACAGGATCAAGATACTTTTGGAGCAAAGTTGAGAAATCTGATGATCCAATTCATTCGTTAGCCTATAGATATCTTAAACGAATACCTTGTCCGTCTCAAGGTCCTCTCAAAGAGAGACTTGAATATGTAAACTATATGATTAAAGAATTCAAAGTGCAGGGAGTAATAACGCTTGCTGGACGGTTCTGCGACCCAATTTTATATGATAGCGTCCACTTAAGAAACATGCTTGTGAAAAACGGAATTCCCACAATGATCATAGATTATGAAACTCCAGCTCAAGAAATTGGCAGAATAAAAACTAGAGTTGAAGCTTTCATCGAATCCATAGGTGGTTAAATGAGTTTACAGAGAAAGAAGAGTCGTGTCCTTCAAACAACGAAGAAAATCGGCGAACTCATCATGGTATACTTCTCGAACGCTTCAGATGTAAAAGCTCAAGGTAAACCCGTTGCTTGGATAACCGTATTCACACCTGTCGAATTGCTATATGCGTTGGATATCTATCCAATCGCTCCTGAACACTTCGGTGCAATGTGTAGTGCTCGAGGTTTCATAATGGAATATCTTGAAGAAGCGGAGAGAAGCGGATATTCCCAGAACTTATGCTCGTACAGCAGATGCAGTCTAGGTTATGTCCTCAACGGAATGAATGGATTGATGCCTCCTCCCGACCTCTTGGTGACTTTTAGGAATTCATGTGACGTTTACGTTAAATGGTGGCAGAGTCTTCAAATGCATCTTAAGGCTCCGTTGTTTTTAGGGGAGACTCCATATGTTTTATCTTCAGAAGACTTGGACAACTATGTTTTGGATTATGTTGTCAAACAATTAGAGCAGTTGATAGAACTGGCTGAGGAAAAGTTTGGGTCAAGATTTGACATGGATAGATTCGTCGATATCTTGAAGCTTTCGGATAAAGCAAGTGAACTGTGGCTTGAAACGTTGAAACTGAGAAGCTCTAAGCCTTGCCCGCTTGGTGGTAGAGACTCAGCGTCAGACATTTTTCCACTAGTTGTCATGCAGGGAACAGAGGAAGCTGTCAAATTCTATGAGGAGCTTCTTGGAGAAGTCAAGGAGAAAGTCAGCAAGAAGATAGGAGTAATAGACAATGAACGGTTCAGATTACTGTTTGATGGAATATGGCTTTGGCATGCGTTTGATTTAATCAAATACTTTGAGAATGGAGGAGCAGTATTTGTATATGAACCCTACAGTGAAGCATGGGCTTACAGACTTGATACGTCAAAGCCTTTGGAAAGTTTAGCTAAGAAAATTTTGACTATGGGCTTAAATGTTGACATAGACATGCGAATTGAAAGATTTCTAGAAAGCATCAAAACTTATCATATAGATGGAGCCGTCTTATTCTCCAACAGAAGCTGTAAAACATGGTCAGCTCCGCAACTGGTAACAGCAGATATCCTAAGCGAGAAATTTGATACTCCCTACCTCATATTTGAAGCTGATATGGCTGATCCTAGGCAGTATTCCGAAGCTCAAATCAAAAATAGAGTTGATGCGTTTCTAGAAGTCTTAGGTGAACACTGATGTACATAGGAATAGACGCAGGAGCTTCGGCAACGAAGGCCGTGATAGTCGATAAGAAAGGTAAGATTGTTTCGTACTCCATCGTTCCATCAGGAATCAACTTCAAAACTTCATCCGAGAAAGCACTTGAAAAAGCACTTGAAAAAGCCACTCTAGGTTTGAAGGATGTAACCTACACTGTTTCGACAGGATACGGAAGAGCCTTGGTGAACTCGAAAGCAACATCTTCCGAGATAGTATGCGTCTCCCGTGGTGTCCACAAACTCTTTCCATCGGTGAGAACAATCATAGATGTTGGTGGCCAAGACTCCAAAGCAGTTAGGATTGAGGAGGATGGAAAGGTTTCAAATTTTGTCATGAACGACAAGTGTGCTGCAGGGACAGGAAGATTCCTTGAAGTCATGTCAAATGTTCTTGGAAAACCAATAAACGAGCTTAGCGTACTACATTTTAAATCGTCAAAGCCAGTCAAAATAAGCAGTACTTGCACGGTCTTCGCTGAATCAGAGGTGATATCACACATAAGCAAAGGATCCGAGATTGCTGATGTCATAGCAGGTCTTCATAAAGCAATAGCAGAAAGAATCTATAATATGTCTAGCAGAATAGGATTTGAAAAGGATTTAGCGTTTACCGGAGGAGTTGCAAAAAATCAAGGATTCGTTGATGCTTTAAGCAAAAAAATCGGTTTACCGCCAACATTGCCAGCTGAACCTCAAATAATCTGTGGTTACGGAGCTGCATTGGCAGCCATCAAAAAATACGAGAAAAACCTTGCTTAACTGAATCTTCAGTCTCGTTAATGCTATAAAAAATGATTTGATTAACCTTGAATCTTTTAGCCAACCCTTTTTGTTCAAGAAAATTCAGATGTGCCGCTGCTTCTCCAAGGGCTAAATATTTTTGGAAGGGAGGAAATTCTTCCCAGGATTTGTAGTCGATATCCCAGTGAACTCTGGAAGCTAACGTGTATGCTGTTGAACTTCCAGCTTCAAGTTCATCTGTGAACTCCATTAATCTTTGTTTATGATGCTCTTTGAGTTGCCTGATTCTTTCCTGATGATTCGCAAAGATCTCTTCATGACCTGGCAGAACAGTCTCAACATGAAGATTCTTGATTTTTTCAAGACTGTTTAAGTAATCAGTCAGCGGATCCATATCATCCATAAACTGAGCTACATGCGGAGTGATTGTAGGTAGAAGATGGTCTCCTGAAATTAGAATTTTTTGGGAACCCTCGTACAAGCATATGTGGCCTGGAGAGTGTCCAGGAGTCCATAAAACCTGAAAGCTGTAGTCGCCGACTCTAATCTTTTGACAGTCTTGCAATGGAAACTCAGCCGACGCCAGTTCTCTGTAGGCTTGTGGAGTGAAGAAGGCTGGATGAAAATGCTGTAGATTGAATGCAATTGAAGAAGGTGCGCCGTTGGCTTTAAGAAAGACTCCCATCTTTTCGTTGTAATCTCCAAAATTTTCTGACATAATTTTTGATAATTCGGCTTCGACTTGATGAATTGAAAGTTTGATGTCTTTTGATGCTTCTTTTAAGCGTGGAATTAAACCAACATGATCTACATGAAAATGGGTTAATAAAACATGAGTTAGTTCTTCAGGTTTCACATCAGCCTGTGAAAGTCCTTCACAGAGTGATTGAAAAGTCTGAGTGAAATTTAGTCCAGTGTCAATCAAGAGGTTTTTCTCTTTACCCTTTATGAGATATGTATTCAGATGGTTGAGAGGACTGTTTGGTAATGGAACTTTTATCCAGAATATGTTCGGAACAACTTCTTTGATCATAAGCATTAATCTCAATTCGGTTGAACGTTTCAAGAATACTTATAGTTGTCTCTTGCATCGGGATCAAGAGGCAGCTTCAAGATTTTTGCTGCATTCAAGCCGAGAATGCTTTCTTTTTCTTCTTCAGTCAAGTGTTTACAGTTTTTTATGAGGTTTACTTCGTATTTCATGTTGCTTCCCCACACGACTGGAAAGTCAGAGCCGTAAAGAAGTCTGTCCAGACCGATTTCCTCTCTCATCTTTTTCAAGATTTTTTCTGAATAGATGAAATTGGAGACTGCTGATGAATCAAAATATACATTGTCAAATCTTGTTCCTAGCTCAAATGCTTCATCAAACCATATTCCCGGCTTATATGCACTATAGCTTCCAGTGTGAGCTAAAATAATAAGTGGATTATAGCTTTCTAGAATTGACTTCAAATATTTGGGGTTAGCATCCTCAGATAACTCTGGACGTTCCCAAGGTCCAGGATCGCAGCCAGTGTGATAAAGAAGAATCTTCTCATTCTTTTCGCAGTATTCACATATTCTCTGAAAGTTCTTGTTTTCGATGGGCGAGAAGAGTTGGAGGGTTGGAAGCATCTTTATTCCTTTCAGTCCAAGGCTGCTTATCTCTTCCAGCTTTGTCTCTACATATTTTTCATCTTTGTTTGGGTTGACAGAGCCAAATCCAACGAATTTTTTTGGATTGTTTTTGACGAGATCTGCTATTTCCTGATTTGAAGTTTTAATATCGGGATAAGAGTTGACTACTTCTTCGAAGAACCGTTTAATTTCATCTTCTATAGATGGAAGCCGTAAAGCATCGAAACCTAGAAAAGAATTCAGGTGACGTTTTCTCAGTTTGCTCTTAATTTCTGGTTTCTCTACGTCCATTGGATCTACATCTATTGCCAATAAAACGGCGTAGTCTACACCAGCTTTTTTCATCTCGTTTAAGATTTCATTTTCTTTGAAGAACGGATGAACGTGAGCATCTATTATCAATTCTCTTCCCCGTATATGAAATAGAAAAAGGTGGAAGTATACTATCTGTCGTTAAGCCTGATGTTAAGGTATAGGTAGATTCATTTCTCTATAGTTTTCTCTGGCAACTATGTATCTTTGAATTTCGCCTGTTCCTTCGATGATGTCTAAGATTCTGGCATCTCGATAGTAACGTTCCATGTCGGAATCAACGTATCCGTATCCTGCATAAATCTGTAGGGCTTGATCTGTGACCTGTATTGCAGTTTTAGCTGCATACGCTTTTGCCATAGAAGCGAATTTAGTGATTAATCTTGTGTTTTCAGGTTTATGATCGATAAGCCAAGCGGTTTTATATGTTAGAAGTCTTGCTGCTTCTATTTCCATGGCCATTTCCGCTATCTTCCATTGTGTGAATTGAAATCTGTGAACTGGTTGGAAAAACTGTTCTCTTTCTGTGGAGTATTTCAAGGCACGTTCAAATGATCCTTGCGCTATGCCTACGGCTCCAGCGGCGATTGGTGTCCTGCTGAAATCGAAATATGCCATTATTTGGTGAAAGCCTCTGTTTTCTTGGCCAAGAAGGTTGCTCACTGGTACTCGGGCATCACTGTATGCAAGTTCTGCTTGTGGGGCTCCTCTGAATCCCATTTTAGGCTTCAGCGATGTAATGTCTACTCCTGGGTTTCCTTTTTCTACTATGATTTGGCTAACACCTCTGTGTGGTGGGGAGGCATTTGGATCTGTCTGACAACAGACTATAGTGAATTCTGCGTTGTCCCCGCATGTAATAAATGTCTTAGTACCGTTAATCTTCCAGTTGTCTCCGTCCTTCACTGCCGTTGTATCTAATCCNACCATTCCAGCGTCAGAGCCGTGTCCAGGTTCTGTGAGTGCCATTGCACATGTGATTTCGCCCTTGCATATTCGCGGCAGATATTTTTGCTTCTGTTCTTCTGTACCGAATTTCTCAATCAATCCGGCGAAACCGACACCGGCTAACACTGCGGCAAGTGTAGAATCTGCTCTGTTAAACTCTTCTGATACTATGCACGCTTCAATGCATCCTAGTCCCTGTCCTCCGTATTTTTCGGCAAAACTTAAGCCGGTGAAGCCTAGTTTTCCTGCTTTTCTATAGAACTCCAATGGAAACTCGTATTTCTCATCATATTCTCGTCCCTTTTCAGGTGTGAACTCTTTCTCTGCAAATTCACGAGCTGCTCTCTTGATTTCTTTCTGTTCTTCTGTGAACTCAAACCGCATTTTAACACCTCATTTCTTAACCACCTTCACAACTTCGCATACTTGAACTTTTTCCCCCAATAATATTGATATCAATATTCGAGACGATCAATCTACTATTGATTATGTGCCAAGACTTACCTGCCTTAATTGTCGCTATGAATTCCCGAAGATCTCGTAATGGTTAGTAGTGACTCTTAAGAAATAGCTGTTCTGCCATTTTGATGGAACTCAAGTACATGCTTAACCATGTGGTTCGCTTTTACATCAACTCGCAAAATTGTCAATACTCATATTGTAGCTATGAATATATCGCTTGGAATTGGAAAAAAATTGGGAAGTGGGTGAAGTTTGTCTTATTTTTGAGGGTAGAAGTTTTTTCCTGTCTTAGCCATTTCTTCTAGTAGTGGACTTGGCTTGTAGAATTTTCCGTATTTGGTTTCAATCTCTTTCAGTTTTGAGACTATGAGGTTTATTCCTAATGTGTCAGCGAGTTCTAAAACGCCTATGGGCATGTTAAATCCTAGCTTTAATGTTTTGTCTACATCTTCGGCAGTGGCTATATCTTTTCTTATCAGCTCTGCAGCTACATTGGCCATCACATAGGTTTGGGTCATTGGATCGAATTTTTCAGCTTTGTCCTCAGATATCTGCGGCATGGCCCATTTTCCCTTTTCTGGATATGTGTAGAAGCCTTTTCCTGCTTTTACTCCAATCTCGCCTTTTTTCATTTTCTCTTTTATCAATGGGGAGACTTCGAAGTTTGGTTCTCTTTCTTCCATGAACATCATAACGTGGTAAGCTATGTCTAAGCCTGTGTAGTCTAATAGTGCAAAGGTTCCCATGGGCATTCCAGCTTTGTACATTGCTGCTGCATCAATTTCTTCGATTGTGTACTCTCCCTTATGAACCATCCATGCGACGAGGTTTGTGCCAGATATGGTTATTCTATTTGCGATGAAACCGGGAACGTCTTTTTTGCATAGTACTGGTTCTTTTCCGAATCTCTTTGTCAATTCTAGAGTCGTATTGCGTGTGTCTTCACTTGTTTTTTCTCCCATCACTATCTCGACAAGACGCATAAGTGCTGGTGGATTGAAAAAATGCATGCCTATCACTTTTTCAGGGCGGTTTGTTGCTGCTGCAATTTCAGTTACTGGAAGTGCACTTGTATTTGTTGCCAACATTGCATGTGCAGGTACGTAACCGTCAATCTCCTTGAATACTTGCTGCTTCAATTTCAGTTTCTCTGGAATTGCTTCAATGACAAAATCAGCTTCTTTCACAGCTTCCTCTAGTGAAACCAATGGCTTTATCCTTTTCAGAGTTTTCTCTGCTTCTAATGGTGATATTCTGCCTTTCTCAATGAACTTACCTACGCTCCATCTGATTTTTTTCATGCCAGCCTCAACAAATTCACTACTTATGTCTCTCATAGTCACGTCACAGCCGCTACTTGCTGCAAGTTGTGTTATTCCATGCCCCATGGCGCCAGCACCTATAACTGCAATCTTCTTAATTTCCATATTCACATCACTGTTCCATTGAGACTGAATAACATCAAGGATTTCTTAAAATAGTTTTTCATTCTAATCTGACTATCATAACATTGACATCTTCTAGGTCGCACATGACTGTATTCTGCCTAGTCTTAAGTAGTATCTCTGAAACTGTTGCTATCTATGATCTCGACGTTTCGATTGTAATGCTCTTTATTTCTTAGTACACTTGACATGTTGAGAAGTAACGTAACATAAACCAAATGAAACCTGGTTTTTCGATCATTTCTATAGAGATTTGGTGATCTAGTTTGATACAGATGGAAATCAAGACATTTCCACTTGTAGAGCACGTGTGCGTTTTGAGATGGGTTTCTATTCCACAGATTTTTATACTATGAAATATCATATTAATATAGAGGATTTTATTTTGAATGACGCAAAAAGAGAATCAATCCAGACTGTTAACGTCAAAACAGATAAAGAAAAGGGGGGACGGAACGACGGATAGGAAAACCATGAAGTATATAATACTTCTCCTTTTGCTGTTAGCCATTTGTCTACAACCCGAAAAATCACTCCAAACAAATGAGAAGAACAAAGTGACAATAAACAAAAATGCCGCATCATCATCGTCATCAACTACTGTCCATCATAGTGGATTGCCGAAGGTTGATGAGATATACTTTAAAGCTTATCCTGGTGCTCCTCCAGAAGTTGCTGTGGATGATTTTCTTGAGGGTCAAACTGACTGGATAGAAGGTCCCAGTAGAAGCGACTTGTATCAATTGGTTGTTGATGCAGGACAGAAAGTGTCTGAGATGTGTCCAGAGGCAGAATTCCACTTCTTTCCAATAAACTGCCGAGACTATAAATTTACTAATGGAAACCCAAACGCGCCTTTGAACGACAGCAACTGGAGACTAGCTTTGTCATACGTTTATGGTGTTGATGACAAGCAAGCTGACATCTTCAGCTACTACGGTGTCCCATGGCATTATGCTTTGGGCAATCCTGTGCCTCCCGCTCAAGAGCCATGGTACGATAACACCACAGTCATGCCCAACACTGATAATGAGACTGCATGGAGCATCCTTTCAAGTGCTGGCTACACGGTTCAAGACTATGATGGGCAGCCTTGGTTGCATAGAAACGGCGTACCTGTGAGACCTCCCGACGGACCGAACAGTGGAAAGATAATACTTCTCTATAGCACATCCTGTGGGGTCTGTGTTGATGGGCCTTTAGGAGGAATGGCTGACAATTGGAACGCTTTCATCCAAGACTACCTAAACGCCAACGGGCCACTCATGCAAGTTACACCCACAGACTTTTCCGGTATGATTAGCGACCTCCTAACTTTCCGTAATTTCGACGTCATCGCCATCAGTTTGACTAATCTTGGAAGATATGTAGATTGGATCTACGACTGTTTCCACTCAGACAATGATGTGCCTTGGGGCTGGAATTTCCCTGGAATCCATGACGACGACTTTGACAGATGGAGCGAGATCATAATGACCAGTTTAGATGAGGAAGAGGTTATTGAGGCTACTGAGAATTTCACAAGGAAATTCGTCTATGAACTTATGCCATGGATGCCTGCAATCACACGTTCAGAGTTCTGTACTACAGCCAGAGATGATCGGGGAGAGCTAACCAACATTATTCCTATGGACAATTATGGTCCCATGAACGATTGGAGTTACATGACTGTTCACTGGAAAGGCGAACCAGATGTAGCGTGGCCGGGTGGCAGCGTTACGGTGGCTTTGGGAGATGATCCGTACACGTTGAATCCCCTTCGCGCTGAGGGATATAGTTATGAGATACTGGATAGGTCCGTAGTTGGTCTTACGATAGTTGAACCGGAGAATTTGATGAATATGCCTTTCGTTGCTACAGACTGGGAGAACGCTTATTGGACTTCTATACCTGAGCTTGGCATAGTCAATGGTTGCAGGTGTACATTCTGGCTCAGGCAGGATGTAACTTGGCATGATGGCAGACCTGTGACGGCCTATGACTGTGTTGAAAACCTGAGGTTCTGGCGTGAGGTGCACCCACCGTTTCGTAGCGATCCTTGGGGTCTGGTTTATGAAGAGGCAGATGGCCCTCACAAATTCAATGTCTACTTCTCCCTGCCGCGCCTCGA
>JGI2172J19969_10000295_pt1 | contig 21018 bp, 18 predicted proteins | sample DeeMarSWOR230_32_FD_19969 | JGI IMG/M metagenome (IMG submission 19969)
GGATGGGCTAACTGGTTCAGCAGATAAGGGAGGAGTCAAAGCAACAATTGAAATCGTAAAGACGACTCGATGTCCAGTAGTTTTAGTAGCCAATAATGCCTATAATCCTCGATTTTCAACTCTTCGTAGATACTGCCTCTTAATAAAATTCGAGAGACTGCGAGCAAGCCAAGTTATGACGCATCTAAAGCGGATATGTTCACGTGAGTCAATCCAATATGATGAAGATGCGTTGAAATTCATTGCTCAACGTTCAGAGGGCGATATTCGCTCAGCAGTAAACGACCTTCAAGCTTTGGCTCAAGGTAAGAAAAGACTGATATACAAAGATGTTTCTTGGCTTGGTTATCGTGATAGACAAGAACAAATTTTTACTGTTTTAAAAATGGTGATCTACGGAAAAACATGTGTTAGTGCAAAAAAGGTTGTTGACATGGCTGACGTTGATATCGACATGCTTTTTGAATGGATATACGAAAATGCTCCGGCACACCTAACCCATCCGCATGACCTAGCCGCAGCCATGAATGCACTTTCAATGGCAGACGTTTATCGTGGCAGAATTCGTAGTACACAAAACTGGAGTTTCTTGCGGTATGTAATTGACTATATGACTGCTGGTGTGGCTATGGCTAGAGTGAACACTAAATCTCATGGATGGATACCGTTCAAGTTTCCAAACCGTATCCGAATGTTGTCAAGATCTAAGGCTGAACGTGCAATGAAGCTCAGAATCGGACACAAAGTCAAGCGCAAATGTCATATTTCAGCTGTCAGAGCTTCAAAGGAGTTCCTTCCCTATTTTGGAACAATCTTTAGAAACAATGTAAATATGGCTGCTGGACTTGCAAAATGGCTTGACCTCGACCCCGAAATGGTTGAATATCTGGCTGGAAGCGAGAAAAAAGGTAAGGCTATAACCGAGCTGCTGAGCTAAAAAGGTAATCAGCAGTTCAGTGAATTTTGCTTCCTTCACTAATGTCTTTCTCAGGTTGCAAACACACAACCTTTCCCTTATCATCTTCAGCAGCTAAAATCATGCATTGAGATTCGACGCCCATGAATTTTCTTCGTTGAAGATTTAATACAAAAGCATAAGTTTTACCGGTTAAATCTTCAGGTTTATACCACCCTAGAAGCCCAGCGACCGCCTGCCTCTTTTCTGTTCCAAAATCAACAATCATTCTTATGAGGTTTCGCGAACCTGGAATCTGTTTTGCATCCAAAACTTTTCCAACACGCATATCTAGTTTCTGGAATTCTGTGAATGGGATTTCCATTTACTGCACCATTTTCAAATTCCATAAAGCACAAACTATTAAGTTTTACGCACTCGCTTCTTCTGCTTTATTTTTTCTACTGCTTTCTTCACTCCTTCCCAACCATCAACCCCTTTCATATAGACTATTTCAAAAGCTTCCTTCGAAGTTAGTTCTGGCAGTTCTTTACCGCCAGCTTTTCTTGTAAGATATTTCGCTGCACTTAAAACTTCGCCGTTTAATCGTGAATCCGTTAAATCTGCCAAATGGCAAATCAATGCTTCAATTGTGTGTGGTCTGATTGGACCATAGTTGCCATGATGAGCGGAGACCACGTGGATTAATTCTAATGGAAAACCTCTTCGAACAAGCTCTGCAATTGCCATGGATAGGTGATCTAGGTAATCGGCCAGACATGATGAATTGTAACTTCCATTTTCATTTACGACGTACGTAGCAGGTTTAAAGATGTCATGCAGCAAAACACCGGCTATGACAAGGTCACGGTTGACTTTTCCATTGTAAACCTTCTCTACAGAGTTGCACATCGCAATTGCAAGGTTGGCTGTTGAAACAACATGCTCAACATAACCGCCTTGATAACTGTGATGACGGGATAATCCGGCTGGCGAAACATCAAGAGGTAGACCTGAATGTGTCTTCCCGTCTATTTTAAACGTTGGATTTTCCAGCAACGCAACAACCTCTTTCCGAAGTTTGCTGTCATAAATTTTGTCTGCCAAATCTTTGAGCTTTGGATGTAGCATTTTAATTCTACCCCTACTTGTTAATCGTTAAGGTGTTATTGCCCTTTCTTTTTTGTGCTGTTGCTATCTGATGAGCCTTCAAAATTGGTTCGGGAATGCGGCTATTACGTGTACAGTGCCTAACAATTCTGATGGCTGTTTCCAATGAAATCATATGTCCCACGCTGATGTAGACTAGTTTACTTCCTGCCTTTCTTTGGAATACTGCGCCGATAACTTCGCTTCCATATTTAAGCAGTGCAACATCTTCGTCCCCCATCATATTTTGGGCCTCACCAAACAGTCTACTTTTTGCGATACCTATTGTTGGTTTCCCTATTGCAAGCCCTAAGTGACTTGCAAATCCACATCGATAAGGATGTGCGAAACCATGAGCATCAACAAGGAAAACATCTGGCTGCATATGCAACTTTTTAATGCTTAGAATTGTTGGCGGAATCTCTCTGAAGGAAAGCAGAGTCGGAACATATGGAAAGCGTGTCTTACATGTTGCAGTTTTTGTTTCTACAACTTCAAGAGATGAGTAATCCAAAACAGTCACAGTGCCAATAGAGAAATCTTCTAAATAAGCAACATCAACACCAGCAACAAAACAGATTTTCTCAGGCAGTATATCCTCAAAGATAATCTTTTTGGATAATTGTAGCTGCCATTTATGTGCTTCTTGAATTGTGAAGTTGAACTTTATATTGAAAGCATCTATCATCTTCTATTCAGTTACCTTTTTCTTTGAGGTTCTATACTTTCTTCCTTACGGACTCCTCGAATGCTTTCAAGTGTCTTTCTAATGAACTTCTGCGAACTTCTTGTGCTACGTCTCCTCGTGTGGCTTCAATAATTCTTCTTGCGATGTCACATTTTCTTCTAAGCCCAGGAACAAGCATGTAAACTTCATCCATGCCTATAAGCTCAGTGAATATTTCATCCATTATTTGTAAGCATTTTTCACCTTTTTCCACAGAGTTTTCACGTAAATTGTCTAGAGTCAGACGTCTGTATTCTCCCACAACATCAGCTAGTCCAAGCACATAATCAACCGAAGGCACATTAACCTCTTCTGGTGTCATGAATCTTGACTCTTCGATCAGTTTTAGCAATATGTTGGCTTCAGAATACTCTTGAAGTGCCGCGTAAAACAAGTTGCTGTAGATTATCTTTGGATATCTAGTTGAGGCGTTATTAAGCCTCAAAATTATCTTCCCTGCTCTCCCAATGAACTTTTTTGCTTTGTCAATTTTTTTCTGATGAATGAAGAGTATTGCTTGCTTGGAAAGGCGTGTTGCTTTTCGCATGTCTTCATTGGCTTTTTTCCGCACTTTCTCTTTTTCTTCTAACTCCTTCCTTATCTCATTTAGAACCATTCTTAGAGAGGGCATTAGCTTAACATCCTATCACATTAAAAATAGACCTGAGAATATTTTATAGTATTGCTTAACAAATGGGTGCAAAACCAACAGTTCTCTTTTTTGTAATACCCCCATTCAAGATCAAGCTATTATCGCGCGCGCGGGGACAAAAATGCGTCTTTAGTTATGATTAAACCTGATCGGCTTTTTAAGTCTGCTCAATAACACGACTCGGCTCTCTTTTGATTCATGAATCAAATTGCAACCTGTTTCGTCGGCTAACTTCAATGCAAACTCCCGTACTTCTTTGTGGCTTGGCATGTTTTTATAACCCAAACGCAGCCTGGAATACCCAATATGCATGTAAGCTTTAGGTTCGATATATGTCGGATTGGCTTTCTCAACCAGTTTAGCGTAAGCATCAGCGTTTTTCATATTGAGTCCACGTACACATGTTATTCGAATAACTGTTGGACATTTGAAGCTAGGTAAAACTTCTAAGGTTTCATTTAATTTTTTCCAAGTGTTCTTGATCTGTGGACGGCAAATCTGCTTGTAAGTTTTTTTGTCTGGAGCACAAACAGAAATGTAAAGCTGTGTAGGTTCTTCTCTTAACTTCATCAAGGCTGAAGGTATCGTTCCGTTTGATACAAGGAATGTAGTGAATCCTTTTTTGTGGAAGGCTTGTATTAGTTTCCCCAGCGGCTTGTAAAGTGTTGGTTCACCTGTTAAACTTATGGCTACATGTTTCGGCTTTAGAGCTTCGTTGAGTTTTCGTAAGTTTGTTTTTGGGTTACCCTTGTATCCGCTCAATATTTTAAGCTGTGCTTCAGTGCTTCTCTCAACGATTTCCTCTGGAGGGTCCCATTTTGGCAATTTCATTTCATTCCATGTGATTTTAAAATCACCGCTCTGGGCTCTCCAACAGAAAAGGCATTGTTGTGTACAATAGAAAATGGATGGTGCCATTTGTATGCATTGATGGGTTCTTATTCCAAAAAATTTCTGCTTGTAGCATGGCCTATCATGGATTAATGATTCGTAAAGCCACCTGCACCTCTTAACTGCTGAATGCCGACCTATTAGATGATACTTCTGCTTCTTCAGTGCATCTATAAGCAAAGGGGATACTGGACTCTCTAAAGTGACACCCTCCCAAATCATATATATGCTTTCCGAAAAACAAAATCGCAAACTTTGTTATAAGGATACTCACATAGACTCGCGAGCCCTCTCAAACATACTGTTACGCATTTCAGATAAGAATTTGGTCTCCGCAGATAATCATGAATGTTCTTATGCTTAAAATGACGGTTGCCTTGGTCAAGCAATTATTGTTCATGTTTAGTCTACATGACATTTTCTGAACGGAAAAACGTCTGCTTGGCAACGAGACATTGAGAATTATGTTTTATGTTTAGTAACCCCTAGCTCACTCTTACACTCAAGTAAGCATAAGAAATTAAGGAGTATGTATGACGTCTATTTTCAGTTTCTGAAACAGTATTCAACCGTTTGAAAGTCAGCACGGAGTTTAGCGATTTCCTTTCTGATATTCTCTTTTTGCTCGTCGTCGATTATCGTTCTTTTGATCAATTCAGCTATTTCCAGCATTTCTTCTTCTTTCATTCCGCGGCGCGTGACTTCGCATGTGCCGATTCTAACACCACAGTCCACAATAATGTTTGTATTTTGAAGTTTTTCCGCTATGATCCTGCCCGCTTCATAGTTTCCATAATCTAATAGCACTTGGTGTGACTGGGTAAATCCTAAATGTTGAGAAACGACTGGAAAGTCATAATCATGCAAAGCCTTAGCCAAGGTCTTTGCGTTACGTATCACCTGTTCTGCGTAATGTTTTCCGAATTTTTTCATTTCTATCAATGCTAAAGTTAACGCCGCTATACGGTTCCAATGGGCGTTGTCGACAAAAGCTGGNAAAATCCTCTTTTTTAAGAATTCTCCATGTTCATTGTCAGCTAAGATTATTCCTCCTTGGGGTCCAAAAAAGGTTTTATGTGTTGAGCCAAATAGGACTGATGCTCCTTCCCTCAACGGGTCTTGAAACTGTTTGGCGGCGATGAGTCCAATAACGTGTGACCCATCAAAGCCTATGTGCGCACCGTTTTCTCTGGCGGAGTCAGCTAACTCTTTAACAGGATGAGGAAAGGTCATAAGGCTTGCACCGAAAACAATGACTTTAGGCTTAATTTGTTTTATTAGTTCTTTAGTTTGTTCAACTTTTATATTCATATTGTGTTTGGAAAATGGTAAAGCCACTGCTTTTAATCCCAGAAGCTTGGATAGACCGTTTTCCCAAATTCCTGGATATCCACCGTCTTCTGGAGAAACGCACATAAGCACATCATTTCGCTTTGCAAAGTTGGCTAAGAAAATCAAGTCAGCTATGTGTCCAGAAAGCGGGCGCAAGTCTGCAGTCTCAGCTTTGAATAATTCTTTTGCAATTCTTTCGCCATATTGCTCAATTTCGTCAATGAATTTTGTACCCATGTAAAACCTGTATCTTGCAGTATAACGATGTCCTAGGTCTGAAGAAAGAAGCCGTCGAACAGTTGGACTCATAACATTTTCAGAGGGAATAAGGTTTAAGCATTTGTTTCCACGCCATTCATCATGCTTACGGACCAAACTTAGAATATCTTCAATCATAACCATCACCAAGGTCTTCGAACTTACTACTTCTTTATACGTTATAGTTAAAAGCAATTCTCAACACTGGCGAATAGTTCGTTTGAAATAGAGATACTTCTGAAAAATGAGGTTTTAACATTTCACACTGAGGATGTTTCCTGAAATTCCCATTTATGTTTCAATAGTAGGAATAAATGAAGTCAAGAACTACTTAGAAAGCAAAGACCATTAAGAAGGAAATGAATATCTGTATCATAGAGAATCTGAGAGAGAACCGCAATTGGGGAAATACTTAGCAGTAGGTCGAATAGAGTTTGCTGTAACTTATCTGTGCAACTCGAAATGTAGACATTGCCAATTGGGGGGGAGAAGACGAAAGGAAATAATTCCCGAGCTGCATAGACAAAAACATAGCAGCAAGAATCGTCAGAAGGATAGGTAACAGATTCCATCCAAAATCAATTATGACTTTTGGCGGTGAGCCTTTATTATACCCTGAAATCGTCTATGTAATTCATAAAGAAGCAACGATGGTAGGGATTCCGTTTCGAGAGGTTATCACAAATGGTTTCTGGTCGAAAAGGATAGAGGAAATACAAGAGACGGCTAGTAATCTGGTAAACTCTGGTGTGAATGAGATTTACATTTCCGTTGATTGTTTTCATCAAGAACTAGTCCCTTTAGATATTGTCAAGAAAGCTGTGAAATCGCTTCTGAAAGCAGGAATGGAACAGATATCGTTAAGTCCGTGTTGGGTGATATCTGAAAACAACAATAACATATACAACAAAAAAACCAAAGCTATCCTGAAGGAACTAAACGATTTGCCAATAGAAAGTAGTGAGGGAAACGTCATGCAACCGAAGGGAAGGGCTATTTTTTGGCTTGGAGACTATCTTCCGCCAAAAACAGAAATACCAAAAGGTAACTGTGGTGACATACCATATACGGAACATCTCGATTCCGTGAACTCAGTCTTTATAGAACCTGATGGTAGAGTTGCCGTCTGCGAAGATTTCCACATTGGAAATGCTTTTGAAACAGATATTCTAGATATTATANAAACTTATGACCCATTCAAAATACCTGTAGCAAAAGCGATAATTGAAAATGGTATGAACGGATTGATAGCTTGGGCAAGAAGCAAATATGTGGAACCTGATCCTGAAGGATATTACAATATTTGTCATATGTGTACAGATATTCGAAGAAGGGCAAACAGCGCATAATCTCTAGAAAGCGAAAGTGAAAAGATGAAGATGGAAAAACAAAGGTAAAGTTTAAAATGGTTCCAGTAATAGAAATGTTCGCAAATCTAAATGGAATGGCTGAGGGAAGACATTTGACAAAATCTTTGCTCATAAAAATTAGGCATTTGTCACTCTTATTTCTCGTGTTAATGTTTACTGTGACGGTTCTTCCTTTTTGGATGGAAGCAAAAGCCGAAACGAGAATAATCTCCTTAACACCTCCTTCAGGACCTGTTGGGACAACAGTTCTGTTAAGCGGCAACATAAGTACCGAAAACGGGTTGTATGTAGTGCAGTTCGATGAAATCAATGTTACCAGTGGAAAGGCTAAGGGGTACGAAGTAAATGCATCGTTCGATGTTGCGACTACCTTTGCAGGTTATCACAATGTAATCCTTATTGATTTGACAGAAGAAGAAAATGCGACCACAACATTTCAGGTTTCAACATCATACTCTCTCGAAACTGACATGCCTGAACCGCCGGCACAGCGACAAGAAGGCGATAATATCCATATTTCCATAAATATAACAGGGGGGAAAAAAAATGAAACATTTACGGCAAACATTACAGTTCAAGCTTCTACTAACAATTCATACACAAATCTGGTCGATATCCCTATATCAAACATTGGAAACGGCAATGCAACTACAATCTATCCCACTGATTTTGCTGCTGCTAGCACAAACTTCACTGGAGAATACAAAGTGTTCCTTAACGAAACACTCGCATCTGGAATTTTTTCCATAGGACTAACAGACTCTACAGAATATCATAGATTTCAAATTGTGGATGTTAAAGCAACAGGTTATGCACAAAATGAAAACGTCACAATCACCGTAAGCTTCGAAGAAGACGTTGTTCACTCAAAGAATGTCACCGCTGAAGAAGGCATGATTCACTACACGAACTGGACCATACCCTCAGATGCCTCTATGGGAACTTATACTTTAAACATCACTTCTATATCGCCAAACGCGACGTTCAAAAACCCAACTGACACCCAAAATTTCAGTGTTCCAGGTTTTGCTATCAACATCACCACAAAAAACCTTGCCAAAGAACCTGTACCTAGCGTCACAGTTGAAGTTTCTGAGAATGCCATACATATTGCGAATGCGACAAGTGATCTGGATGGTTTGGCAACTGTAATGCTCGAAATCGGGAATTATACATCCAAGGCGAAATTTAGGGAAAAAGACGTAGGTGAGTGCTGGATAAACGTTACTGGTGCAATGTCTTTAGATTTTATATGTGACATCACTAACTTAAGAGTACTTATTATGGATGAAGCTGGAGTTCGTATCCCAGAAGTCAAAATCTATGTAACATCAGTGAATCAGACGCTAAGTACAGATATTAACGGAATGGCTGTAGCACATTCTCTCTTACCTAACATAACCTATGTTTTGAATGCTTCACGTTATGGTGAACAATTTAATGTGACAACAATTCCGCGTTTGCTTGTTAATGGAGCTGTGGTAGCATGGTTCACTATAAACATCACGTGTCCAACGTTAACGTTAAAAGTTGATGTCGCTGACGCGAAAGGTCAGCCACTCGTCAATGCAGTGGTGAAAGTTCATGAACTGATGGGTGGTCTGTACTATGAACAAAATACTACTTCTGAAGGAGTGGCCGTATTTGACTCTACTTTCGGCAGATTTGATGTGGAAATTTATGCGAGAGGGGTTAAACTGAATGAAACGGAAGTAGATCTGTTCCAAGATCAGAATCTATCCATACTCTGCAAGCTCTATGATTTGACCGTTTCAATTAAGGTCGCAGATTATTTTGGACAGCCAATTTCAAATGCGAATGTGACCCTGCAACGAGAAGGCTTGCCATCACGCTCAAGCCAGACACAATCTGACGGCAAAGCAACATTCACCAATCTTATTGGCGGAAGCCTGCGAATAGCAGTCTACGTAAACGACCAAATGCAACCATGTGTATCAAAGACATTTTCTGTTGATGAATCAACAACAATTGAAATCAAAATACAAAAATTTGTGCTGCTGGCAGGAATCCTTGTCGAAACAAGTCAGTTAACAACAGCATTAACAATTATTGTAACTATAATGCTGATTCTTTTATTAGAAATTTACAGAAGAAAAAAATCTTGAATAGCCGAAAATTCATGTTAGAGCCTGAATAAAGAGTATGAAGGAAAAAACTTTATATCAGCTGTTGTGAAGATACTTCTTACAGATGTAATGCTGAATAGTGAAGTTTTCTTGATAAACTAACCTAAGGTTGTGCACATGTTGGCTCAAAAGAGAACATGTTCTCCCACATGTAAATTCTTCAGATGTGCTAAAAAAGCTGCTGTTTACAATAGAGACGATGTATGGTGTAAATGGACGGAGGATACGTGCGATGTTGCAAACTGCGCATATACTATGTGTACAAAAAGACGACTTCTCCCAGGAGGAATCTGCGGAGAAACCGTGAAGAGGAAAACAACTGAAAAAATGCCAGAAGAGGTGATAGGTCCACCGGTGAAGCTTCGCGGAAAAACCCTTCGCAAGATTGGAGACAAAGAAATCTTCTGAAAACACTGGTTTGCACAGTCAATCAAGCTAAGACTTCGGAGAAGTAAACAGTTCATTTGCTAATTAGTATTAGCCCCTATTTTGTTGAGACACGTTTTACAACAGGAGGTCTAATTTTTTTTAACACTCTATAACCACAGATGATACATTTTATTTCCCCACCGCGGAGTTCTAACTCGTTTGTAGGAACTTTGCTCCGCATCTTACACATTCATATGCGACTCCGGTGGCTTTCTTCTTCTCCATCAATGTATCCTCTTTTGAAATGAATGTGTTTCACTTTTAAAAATGTTTTCTCGTAAATACTATACTCGGAACGGGTTGATCTTGGACAAGCGTTTGAGGGATGTTCTTTCAAAGTCTTTTTCTTCTGAGGAGTTAGCTTGCTTTTGGACTTCTTATGATATTATTGGGGATATGGCAATTATAAGAATGACAGGGACGTCAAGAGAATATTGTCGAGTGGTTGCAGAAACAATCATGAATGTTCATAAAAATGTGAAGACAGTATTGGTTCAAACAAGCCCTGTTCGTGGAGATTTCCGGCTTAGAAAACTGGAGTTTGTTGCTGGTGAGGACAAGACTACGACGACGCATAAAGAATTTGGTTCCTCATTCTCTGTTGATGTTGGGAAATGCTATTTTTCGCCGAGGCTTCTCTTCGAAAGAATGCGAATTGCAAAACAAGTAGGAAACAGAGAGGTTGTTGTCAACATGTTTGCTGGAGTGGGTTGTTTCTCCATAATTATCGCTAAACATTCAAGAGCTAAAAGAATATATTCAATTGATGTGAATCCCGCTGCATTTACATTTATGCGAGACAACGTTAGGTTGAATAGGGTCTATGGAAAGGTTATTCCTATATTTGGGGATGCTGAAGAAATTGTCGCGAAAAAACTGTGTGGTGTAGCAGACAGGGTTCTTATGCCTTTGCCTGAAAAGACACTTGAATATTTGCCCTTTGCTTTGTCAGCTCTTAGAAACACCCGAGGATGGATACATTGTTACGCTTTTGAATATGCCAAGAAAAAAGAAAATTCTATACAAAAAGCTAAACTGAAGATGATTGAAAAACTTGAAAGTATGGATGTGATTTTCGAAATTCCTTTTGGTCGAGTTGTTCGAACGGCCGGTCCACACTGGTATCAAATAGCTTTGGACATCGTCATTAAGCGGTAGTTTAGCAAGTTTAATAAATACTCAATTTATACTTGCATAAAGGAGATGCTGAAATGAGGAGAAAACTGATGGAGATTCTGGCTTGCCCTATAGATAAGCATCATCCTCTTGAATTGCTTATCTTCGATAAGAAGGAGGAAATAGTGGAAGGCCTAATCATTTGTCCGAAATGTTTAAGATGGTATCCAATACGAAGTGAGATTCCGGAGATGTTGCCTGACGAATTACGTAAAGAAGGTGAAGACCTGCCATTTTTAAGACAATGGGAAGCTAGGATTCCGGAAAAAATTTTGCTGAAGGGAAAGCCTTTCAATCTCAAAAACGAAATGGGAAAACCTTAATTCTTCACTTCAGCTTCACTACTTTATGTATTGCTGAGGACTTTAATGCTGCTTCTGCGATTTGAATAGCTTTTAAACCGTCAATGCCTGTTATCAGTGGTTTTTCTTTCTCCAAAATGCAATTTGCGAAGTGTTGTAGTTCAAGTTTTAGGGGTTCTCGCCAAGGAAGTCTTGGCTGCACTGTCTCATTTGCATCTTCTTTTGTCAATTCTTGTGTAATGTAATCAAGTTTCATTATGGCTTCACTTCCAGTAATCACTAATACTCGGGTCTTGTATGGCGTCAACCAGTTGGATTCAATGAAGGCGTTCTTACTTCTCTTGAAGGAAAGCATTATCTGAGCGTAGTCCTCAAATTTTCTATGTTTCATTTTTCCAATTTTGGCGTAAACAGCGATGGGTTCTTCGCCGAAAAGATATCTTGTTATGTCTATATCGTGGATTGCCAAGTCTTTTACGACTCCTACGTCGCCTATTCTTTCCGGCCACTGAGAAACTCTTTTTGCAGTAGCGCATACAAGGTTGCCGATTTTTTTGTTTTCGATTTCGTTCTTAATGTGTTGGATTCCAGGAATAAACCGCATTAGAAAGCCAACTGTAAGATGTACCTCCTTCTTTTCTGCTGTTTCCAATAGTTTTCCAGCTTGTTTTGCGTTTGTTGCCATTGGTTTTTCAACTAGAACATGCTTTCCTGCTTTCAACGCTTTTAGAGCTACTTTCGCAAGGCTTGTTGACCATGTGCAAATGCTTACTGCTTCAACTTCTTTCAATTTCAGTATCCTTCCAACATTTTTGTATGGTTTTGCACCAAATTGCATGGCTACGTTTTTAGCTCTCTCAGTGTCTACATCACACACTGCAAAAAGTTCTGTCTCTTCCAGCTCCTTGTAAACTCTTGCATGGTTTCTTCCCCAAAAACCGGTTCCAATGACTGCAACACGTAACTTTGTCATTTTGTCAGACCGCCTCTTCCCAAACCACGATATATCAAACCTTTCATTTCAACCTTTTCAGGATCTATAACCCCTTCAAGATCAACTATTGCGACAGGCATCCTTCCCAAAATCTTCAGTTTATTCAGGCTTAAACGCTTAAATCGGTTGTGGCCTGTAAATATTACTAGACAGTCCACACCTTTCATAGCATCTTTTAGACTTTTCTTGAAGGAATAACCTGAATCAGTCAACTTCTTACCTGACAAATATGGGTCATAAAGGCTGACTCTACTGCCCTTAGTCTCCAAAGTTTTGACAATTTTTTTGGCTGCGATCTTCATTTTATCTTTTGTGTTGGGTGTTCGAGAAATCCCCATCAAAGAAATTCTTGCTCTTCTCAAACTCTTTCCGCAGCTTCTCAATGCTTCCTTAATCAAACTAACTGCATGTCTCAAAATCTCTTCATTTATGTCTCTGGCAATTGCTGGGATTCGAAGCTTTACATTTACGTTCTCAGCTTCCTCCAATAGAAGATACGGTTCTTCATGTATGTTTCCACGAGTGAGTGTTGGTGAGACAAATTTGTTATACGCACTCTTTTCTGCAAGTTCTTGAACTCGAAGGTAATCTATTCCTGCCTTCTCACAAAAACAAGCAATTTCATTAGCTAAAGCAATGTTAATATATTGCTGAACAGACTCGAAGAGTTTTGTTGCCTCTGCTGCTTTTACATCAATTGTCCTTATTACACCATCTTTTGTGATTATGTCTAGAATAGTTGATGCAGCATCTAAACTATTCTTGTCTGCGGCAGCTACAATCCGCTTATGATTCGCCAATTTTTCCAAGTTTTGTTTATCTGGAAGTTGAATTGGACTGTAGGCTAGACCGAAATGAGTTCCAATTTTAAATCCAGAAGTGTTTTCTAAAGTCTTTCTGATTAGACTCTCTGTCGTGCCTGGTCCAACCACGTTAATAACAATTACTAATGAGCCTCGTCGAAAATTTGAACCCACCTGCTTGCATGTTTTTTCTATGTTTAGATAGTTGACTTTTTTCCTACTGTTAATCTTTGCTTTGGTTGTTATTGCTATTATATCGCTTTCTGCAACAGCCTTTCTGATATTACTTGTTGTTGTTAGATGTCCATTTTCTACGTTTTTTTTCAGTAGAAGCTTGGTCTCACCGTTTAGAAAGGCGACTCTTCCCCTTGAAAGCTGTTTTATCATTAATCTATTTGAGTCAACACATATGACTCTGAATCCAGCTTCAGCGAAGAGGCAAGCGTGGAGAATACCGTTTCGTCCGCAATTTATGATACTAACTTTATATTTTCCACGTTTCTTGGCATTGTCTATTTCTTCTGGTTTTATGTTAAGTATTGATGTAGTCATCTGCTATTCTCCATAATCTGGTGAGAAACTGAACTAGTTGTTTAGGCTATCAATTATTCTTTTAAGTTTTAAAGTGTACTCCTGTACAAGTTGTAGGGCTTTTGATTCTGTTTTTGCTTCTGCATATAATCTGTAAATGGGCTCTGTTCCACTTGGACGTATAAGGATTGCGCTTTTATCCTTAAATAATATTTTGACCCCGTCAATTGTATTTATGTTNAATCTGCTTACTTGTTCAATTAACTTTTCAAGTACNCTCTCTTTCAGCTTATTTTGACATTCAACTTTTCTTTTTTCAATAAAATATTTCGGTAGTTCTCCAAGCAATTTCGAGAGTTTCTTATCAGTAGTAGCCATGATATTCAATATTAAGGCTGTTGCCATCGCCCCATCTCTAACCGATTGGTGTGGACCGTAAAAGATTCCACCATTCTCTTCACCGCCCAGTTTTGCTTTCAACCTCTTCATGGTTTGAGAAACTGTTATGCTTCCCACTTTAGTCCATACGATTTCTCCTTTATAGGAATCTGCTATGTCTTTAATCAAAGTTGAGGAACTTACTGGCGTAATAATCTTCTCACTTGGATTTCTCTTCAAGAAATATTTTTCAACTAAGGCAAAAGTTTTGTCTCCCCAGTAAATCTTCCCATTCTCATCAACAAAGATTGAGCGGTCAGCGTCACCATCGTACGCTACGCCCAAATCTGCGCCGACAGCCTTCACTATTAGCGCGCAGTCCTCAAGGTTTTCTGGGCGAGGCTCTGGCGGTCTTCCAGGAAATGTTCCGTCAATATTTGCGTTTATGGATGTGACTTTACATCCTAACTCTCTAAGCAGACGTGGTGCTGCAAGGCTGGCTACACTGTTTGCTGCGTCAACTACAACATGATAACCTTTTTTTTCTATTCGTGCACTGTCTACATGCTCTTTTATTGCTTCTATATAATCGTCAATGACTCCGGGTATGTCTCGTATTGTTCCTAGATTGTTCCATTCTGTGTACCGTATTTTTTCATTGAAGAATTTGTTTTCTATGTCAATTTCTTGTTTTCGTGAGAGTTCTATTCCGTCGTTCCAAACAACCTTTATTCCGTTATATTTAGGTGGGTTGTGCGACGCAGTTATTATCACGGCACCATCGGTTTTGCGGTTTTTTACTGCATATTGTAACGCTGGTGTGGGTGCCATTCCCGCTAAAAGCACGTTGCATCCTGTCGCATTTAGACCAGCAATTATTGCCTTTGCAAGCATGGGGCTGCTTGTTCTAGCATCATATCCAACTATGAGATTGCCATGTTGAAAGAAAGCTCCTATTACACTTCCGATTTTTATTGCTATTTCGGTGGTTAACTCTCTGTTGACAATTCCACGTATCCCGTTTGTTCCAAATAATCGTTTTGAATCTAACATAGTCTCTTACCTTTTTCCTAAATGATTTTTTTAGCTGTTGATACACTTTCAGAAATCTCTTTAGCTGGACAGATAGAAACTCTTTCGGCAAGTGATACATTATCCTTTATTTTGACGTGGTCACCGAGTACGCATCCCTCACCGATTTTTACTCTTTTTCCAATAACTACGTTTTCACCGATTATAGCTCCATTTATTGAAGAAAAATCAGATATTACTGTACCGGGAAAAATCACTGAGTATTGTATCTGAACATTTTTTCCAACAATAACGTTACGCCCTAGAATCCCATAAGGTCCGATGACCGATTTCTCTCCTACAGAGACTCCTCTTTCAAAAGCCACAGGCTTCTTGACTTTCACTTCGCCTCTACTCTTGAATTTTTGTTGCTTGTCAAAAGAGTCAAGTAAAATTTTGTTTGTCTTCAGGTAGTCTTCCAGCTTACCCATATCCATCCATAAACCATCAAAAACGTATCCGTGGAGCTTACCTTCTTGGGAAAGTCTTGGAAAAACTTCCCGTTCTAAGGAAACTTTTCGTCTTTCTGGAATATGCTCGAAAACTTCTGGACTTAGAACATAGATGCCAGCGTTTATCAGATTGGTTGGAGCAGTATTGGGCGGCGGTTTTTCGATGAATCTTTTTATGCGGTTTCCCTCTGCTAATTCTGCGACTCCATATCTGCTCGGATCATCTACTTCATGAAGGGCTATTGTTGCTGTTGCATCATTCTTTTCATGCTCCTTTAAGATTTCACTGTAGTCTATATCGGCGAATATGTCTCCATTCAGAACTAAGAAAGAAGAATCATGACCAAGCAGTTTTTCAGCTTTTTTTATTGGACCGCCAGTTCCCAACGGTTTTTTCAGTGAATCCCGTGAATATTTGGTGTGCAGTCCATATTTCGGAATTCTAGCCTGCTTCAAATGAACCTCTGTTTGAAGATTGACTGCTAATATTGCTTTTTCAATCTTGTTCTTAACAAGTCTTTCGAAAATCCACTGCAACAAAGGTTTGTTGACTAATGGAAAAAGGGTTTTTGGTCTGGTACAGCTTAAAGGTCTCAACCTTGTGCTGAAGCCTCCCGCGAGAATCAAAGCTTTCAAAGCTTTTCACCGTCTAAGACTGCAAGCTTATATTCAATGGCACACTAATAAAACGATTTCGTGGAAGGTGAAAACGTGAAGGTTATGCTTCATGAAATGAGTTGGAGCGAGGCAAAAGAATATTTCACAAAAAATGATATCGTGATTCTTCCAGTCGGCTCAAACGAGCAGCATGGTCCACAGAATCCGCTTGGAACAGATCACTTGATAGCTAAAGCTATAGCTGAAGAAACAGCGAAACGCACTGGATCACTTTGCCTACAGGTTATTCCATTCGGCGTCAGTCCTCATCATAAACAGTTTTGGGGAACCATCTGCATATCACCTAGAACATTCAAAAATTATGTGAAGGAAGTATGCTTATCGCTTCACTATTATGGAACTAGAAAAATCGTGATAGTTAATGGACATGGTGGCAACTTATATGCTCTCACCGAGATGGCTAGAGAACTTAGACAAAAAGGAGTCTTTGTCTCCATCTTTCAATGGTGGTCAGCCACAGGCAAACTTTTACCTGATCTCTTCAAACCAGAAGCAAGGAAACATGCAGCAGGTGAGGAAACCTCGTTGAATTTGGCTTTGCACCCACAAATTGTTGATATGACCAAGGCTGTGGATGAAGAACCCCGCAAACACGCTGTGCATACCGAAGGTATAGTGCTTCCATTAGACACTGTGGATTATACAAGTTCAGGAGTTTTCGGCGTGTCAACAACTGCTTCTGTTCAAAAGGGAAAAAAAGTTTTTGAAGCAGTTGTGAATGAGCTGGTTGAGCATGTGAAGCTGCTTAAAAAAGAGAGAATTGAGGATTTAGTTCAGAAGCCAAGAGTCTAATAGATCTGCTTCACTCCCATTCTATTGTTGCAGGCGGCTTGTGAGTGATGTCGTAGACAACTCTTACAACTTTGGGTATTTCATTCGTTATCCTTGTAGAGATTCTCTCCAATACATCATAGGGAATTTTTGCAAAGCTGGCTGTCATGGCTTCTCGGCTTTCAACAGCACGAACAGCAACTGTATATCCGTAAGCTCTGGCGTCGCCTTTCACACCGGTGGACTTGGTTTCAGTCAAGACTGCAAAATATTGCCAAAGACTGTTCCCTAAACTGGCATTTTCGATTTCTTCAGTTACAATTCTATCTGCCTTTCTAACAATCTCAACCTTTTCTCTTGTTACTTTACCTGTCACTCTTACTGCTAAGCCTGGACCAGGGAAAGGCTGACGCCAAACAATCTCTTTTGACAATCCTAGCTGTTGAGCAACTTCGCGTACTTCGTCTTTGTAGAGATCACAAAGAGGTTCAACTATCGCTTTAAACTCCATCTTTGCAGGCAAACCAGCCACGTTGTGATGAGTTTTTATCTTGTCTGAAAACTTTCTGAAACCTGACTCGATGCGGTCTGGATAAATTGTGCCTTGAATAAGATATTCTGCACCAACTTGTCTAGCAGCTTCTTCGAAAACTCGAATGAACTCCTCTCCCACAATCTTCCGCTTCTTCTCAGGATCTACGGTGCCCTCTAATTTCTGCAGAAATCTTTCTTGTGCTTCCACTAAACTGAAGTTTATCCCAAACTTTTCAAATGTTGATCTGACAAACTCAGGCTCACCTTCTCGCATGAAGCCATGGTCAACAAAAACTGCGGTTAGATTTCTGCCAAGAGCTTTAGCCGCTAACGCTGTGGCGGCACTTGAATCTATGCCTCCACTCAACCCGATGATGGCTCTACTGTTGCCTATGGCCTGCTGTATTTCTCGTACCGCGGTTTCTATAAAATCCTTCATCCTCCAGTTGGCTTCGCAATGAGAAACTTCGAGGATGAAGTTTTGAAGCATCTGTGTACCCTTTTCCGTGTGAACGACTTCGGGATGCCACTGCAAGCCGTAAATTGGCTTTTCTTTATGCCTGAATGCGGCAACTGGACAGCTTTCTGTATGTGCTAAAACTTTGTATTCGGCTGGAAGAGAGAAAACCGTGTCACCGTGGCTCATCCAGACTTTCTCCTTTCTGTCTAAGCCTTTTAAGACGCCTACAGGCTTGTCAATTGTGACATAGGTGATTCCATATTCTCTACGCTTGGCTGGCTCAATTTCTCCTCCTGCTATTTGAGCAATAAACTGATGACCGTAGCAGAGACCCAGAATTGGTAGGTTTAAATCTAAAATCTCTGGATTGCATCTTGGCGCATTTGACTCATAGACACTGGCTGGACCTCCGGAAAGAATTATTCCTTTCACGTTGAATTTTTCATTTAGGCGCTTGATTTCTTCGGGTCTTATGTTGTGTGGAACTATTTCAGAGTAAACATTATGCTCTCTTATTCTTCTTCCTATGAGATGACAGTATTGCCCACCGAAGTCAAGGACCAGAACAGTATCATATGTCATGGGTGCATCTTCTCAACACTATGGAATAAATGCTTTGTTGCAACAATTTCTTTTCACAGTTATTTTCACTTTTCAGTCTAAACTATAGGCAAGTTTCTTTCGCAGAAAATTTACAATGGATATAGCCTGAAGTTTCTTCTTGTTATCTAAGCCGTCAATACATCTTCTCTGAAAGGTTCTGGGGTGGATGAAGCATGAAAGAAAGATAGCTTTTGATGATTCTTCCACCTGTCTTCTTTTTTNAACTGCAATTCCTTTTGCTTTTAAGCGTAGAGGTACTTCTGCAATTCCCATGGGGTTACTTTGGTTTTGTCATTTGGTATGTGCGGCTCATATTCTTTCCATTCTTTCATCTTCAACTCCATATATTTATCAGCGGTGTCTTTACCTAGAGCTCTCTTGCAGATGTCGTCGCTTTCCCATTCTTCCAAGGCTTCTTTGAGAGATGTAGGCAAAACTCCGATGTTGAGGTGTTTGCGTTTAGCATCGCTGAGATGATAAATGTTTGTTTCAACGGGATCTCCTGGTTCAATCTTCTTTTTAACACCGTCTAATCCAGCTTCAAATATAGCAGAATACGCGAAATAAGGATTGCACAACGGGTCTGGGCTCCTAAGTTCTATCCTAGCTTCATTTTCTTTTCCAGGGAAATATCCTGGGACTCTTATCAAGGCTGAACGGTTTTTCTTACTCCACGCTATATACACCGGTGCCTCGTAACCTGGAACTAGCCTTTTATAACTATTCACTGTAGGCGCTACCAAGCCACACAAGGCTCTAGCGTGTTCCAGAATACCACCGATGAAATATCGACACTTCTGCGAAATATATGCGTAACCTTCAGAATCGTAAAATAGGTTTTTATTAGATTTACGATCGAAAAGTCCTAGGTGAACATGCATGCCGTTGCCAGCTTTGCCGAACCAAGGTTTTGGCATGAATGTTGCTGTCCAACTGTATTTTTTGTCTGCTACGGCTTTGGCTGCGAACTTGTAACGTATGATATTGTCAGAGGTTATGACTGGATCTGAATATTTGAATGTTATTTCATTTTGGGCTGAGCCTACTTCGTGTCCTTCTCGTTCCACTGTGATTCCCATTGCGGATAGGACGTTGGAAAGATCCATTCGATAGGTTTCGGTGATGTCTCTGCCAGGTGCTATGTCGAAGTATCTCTGCTCATCTATTATGTGGTTTTCAACTGCGTCAATGTTGCCTTCTTCATCTTTCTGCACAAGATAGAATTCAAGTTCAGGTGCAGCTGTCGGCTTATATCCTTTTGACAAGATTTTTTCCATATTTTTCTGACATATCTGTCTTGGGTCATTTTCAAACTTTTTTCCATGTGGTGTATATAAGTTGCAAATAAAGCTTACAACAGCTTTGTCGTAAAAGTAGTAGGGATAAACGGCGAATGTAGATACGTCGGGTTTCATAACCATGTCGCTTTCTTCTATGTTTACTCCTCCTATTAATGACGAGCCGTCGATGCCTGATCCTTCTTGTAGGATGTTTTCTGCTTCTTCTGCTGGGACTGTTCTGCCTCTGAGGGAGCCAAGTATGTCTGTGAAGTGCAGTAGGATGTAATCAGCGTTGTTCATCAGCTTCAGGCATGTGTCAAAGTTTTGACTGTTTTGAGGTCTGTTGTACACCATTGTTCTCTCCTTATACGAGTTTACAATATAGAGAATTGTTTCTGCAAATATTAAAACTTTATTAGTGAAAAGGTGAGCAAATGTTAAATAGCATTTGTGATATTTGGTTAAGTGTACAGTATTGGTGAGGTATAATGCGTTTGGATGAAACAGATGTCAAAATACTAACGGTATTAACTGGTGACGCTAGGCTTTCGTCAAGGCAGATAGCCAAACAATGTGGCGTTTCTGTAGGCACAGTTCTTTCACATCTAAAGAAGATGGAGCAAAACGGAATAATACAAGGATATTCAACGCTTCTTGATCATGAAAAACTCGGCTACGAATTGACAGTTGTCAGCGAAATAACAGTTTCTAAAGGAAGACTACTGGAGATGGAAAACGAGATTGCAAAACTTCCAAACGTCTGTTGCGTATACGACGTAACAGGCTTGATAGACGCAATCATAGTAGCAAAATTCAAGAGCCGCGAAGAACTAGGTAAATTCACAAAACGCCTCTTAGCATTACCCTACGTGGAACGAACAAACACTCATATTGTACTAACAACAATAAAAGAAGACTTCCGCATAATCTAACCAATAACATCATCATCCCCCTCCTTTTGTTTGCCTACTCTAAAATAGCTTCGAACAACAGAAGCAAGATTTAATTTCAACTGCAAATCTAAAAATAAGCAACGAAGCCCTTAAGCGGGGGTTGCCAAGCCAGGTCAAAGGCGCAGCCCTGAGGCGGCTGTCCCGTAGGGGTTCGTGGGTTCAAATCCCACCCCCCGCACTTT
>JGI2172J19969_10000297_pt1 | contig 20977 bp, 21 predicted proteins | sample DeeMarSWOR230_32_FD_19969 | JGI IMG/M metagenome (IMG submission 19969)
ATTTCCATGAGAACTGTGTGTAGCGACACCTGCATTTGGACCTTTAGCTGGGGTTGCAGTGTTGGTTCCGATTAAACTGTTCTCATAAATGACATTGTCATGCCCTGGGATGTTGCCCGCACCTTCCACATGAATGAGCGCGCCTGAACCGTGAATTGTGTTGTTTGCGATAAATGTGTACGGTGACTTGGAATGAATATACCCCAAGGTGTTTTGTGCAACAGTTTCGTAGCTTCCACCAGATAATGTGATACCGTCAGGCAAGTTGTTTCCTATAATTTTTGTTTTTAAGCCGCCTCCGCCTATGTCTGGGCTGGCGTTAGTGATGGTTAAGCCTGAAATGACGACGTTATCGGCAGAAATTGTTATTGCGGTGGGTCCAACCATAATGGACGAGCTAAAAAGGGGAGTTGCTGGGTCTATGTTTCTAATTATTGTGTTGTGAACGTTTTCGCCTATTAGAGATAGAGTTTTATCTATCACGAACGAGTGTTCCAAATAAGTTCCCTTTCTTACCAATATGGTGACTCCATATGTTGCGTTGCCGACTGCAGAGGCTATCGTTGGGTAATCGTCTGGCACAACAATGGTCCTGACTTGAGCCTGAACTGGTGAAGGAATTACTACAATTGACAACATCAGTAAGACGAGAACAAGCAACAGCGCTATGCTTTTACTCATGATTTATCCCCAGGCTCTTTTTTGCGTTTCTTGAAGTAAACCAGCAAACCTGCACTTACAATAGCTACTGAAGTAACGGGAGCTATCACTAATGTTGTTGGAAAAGGAACTTCAACGCTGAAATAGATTGTTTCTGAAGCGCCAACTTTCCCAGCCTCATCCCAAGCGTAAACAGTCACGTTATGCACTCCGTTAGATAAGCCAGTCAGCGTTGTGTTTCCAGTAATAGTCACGTTATCTTTCCCATCTAAACTGTAAGCGACCTCTGAAATTGTCTCGTTAACAGTAAAGTCTAACTTAACATTAGACGTGCTGTAAGTCTTATTCTTTAAAGAAGGGATTGATATTTTTGGAGGCAGGTCGATGGTGAAGTTGACTGTTGAAGAGCCATTCAGCCTATAACTTACATAATAGGTTATGAGATGGAACCCTTGTTTAATTTCTTGGTAAGTTGTATGACCCATATACTTTGCGACTGCAACAACTTCTAAGTAGTGAGAGCCTTCGGGTATATCTGTCAAGTTAATAGTGTTTCCATAATCGACGTACGTCTTGTTTGGCTGCCAGCTTGCTTTATAATATATCTCAGAGAACCGATAAGAACGAATTGATTCTGGCATGGTTACGTTGAAAATGAGAGAAATATTGTTTGAGGCGAATGTTGTATAGTTTTCTGGAGAGAAAATTGAGATTATGAGTGGTTCAGTACCTTCGGGCGCTGGCATTTCTCGCTCCTCCACAAAATCACGAAGATATGGATTTGCGCTTCCCAAATCAACAAGTTGTGTTCCAACCGCTACTGAGAATAACATTGCCAGGATGAGTGCTAATGCTTTTCTTTTCATGAGCATCACTTTTTGTGTTTCTTGAAGTAGGCAAGAAATCCTAAACCAAAACTCACTAAGGCAACAGTAGCTATTGAAGCAGTAACAGGCATAATAGGAAAAGATTCAGGCAAATCCACACTGAAAAACAATGTTTGTGGAGCCGCAGTGTTGCCAGCCAAGTCAGCCGCATACAATGTCACATTATGCGCTCCTTCTGCCAAGCCTGTTAAGCTCACGCTTCCCGTTATGGTTTGATTTTCTTTTCCGTCTAAACAATATAGAATCTCAGAAGCAGCCTCACTAACAGTAAAATCTAACTCGACATCTGACGTGGCATAAGTTCCGTTTTGAGGAGAAAGAAAAGAAATCCTTGGTGAAACGATGTCTTTGGTGAAGCTAACAGTTGAAGACCCAATAATCTCAAACCTATTATAATAATGAGCCACAAAAATGCCGTTGACCACTGTATTTGCTTCGTAAAAACCATGACCTACCGCATAAATTGTAATCGAGTGGTTACCCCCACTCACACCAGCCAAGTCTATTGAGAACGAAGTAGACTCTCTAAAGCCATATTCCTGTTCACTTATTGTGATTTCATTTGGTTCCCAAGTGGCTTTATAATACAATTTAGTTACTGTCCTGACGGATTTGTCACCATTCGTATTAGGGATAATTACGTCAAAAGTTAGGTTAAGATTCTTCTGATAGAATGAACCGTTTTGGGGCGTGTGAATAATAATTGCGGGCGGTTGTGTGCCTGTCGGCGGCGAAACTTCCGTACCCTTATAATCATGAATGTAAGGGTTAGCTTGTGTTGACTTGACAAAGAAAGCTGCGGCTGCTGAGAATAGAAGCGCTGAAATGAAAACTGCCGTTACCAGCTTCTTCTTTTCCACAGAGAATCCCTGTTTAATGCTGGGTTTTTTCGCGATAAAAGGGTTTTTATCAAGGTTTCTTGACCAAACAAGCCCACAAAGCCCGTTTTTTAGTCAAGGTTTCTTGACAAACAGTTTTTCTTAGTCAAGGTTTCTTGACTAACGGCGTATTTGGAGCCTAATAGCGATTCATTGCAGAAACCAGTAGAGGGGTCTAGCCGCGGCGCTTACCTTCAGAACTATATAAAGGGGGCTATAGCCTTTTCCGAGCACATCAGAGCTTGAAGGCTATTGCCTGCAAGTGTCCTGCCAGTGCCAGCGCGTCTGGTTTTTCGCAGAGCAAGTTCGAATTGAAGTATCTTGTTGACTAAATCTTCAGAATGCTTCTTTTCCATGAAGAACTCCTGTCTTACGCGTAAAGGCATAGTCACCACTTTACCCACCATCTTTTCCACTCGCAAGCCGTTCCGCTCCAGCATCACTCGAAACTCTTGCGGAGTCCACGTGTAAATTTTGACTTTGCCATCTTTAGTCATGCACTCGTGCTCTTGGCTGACCAAAACTTTGAACGCTCTTTCCACGTTGTCCACGCTTGGTTTACCTGCGAGCGAAGATAAGGCTTGAACGTAGCGGTTTTGCGCTGAAATTATCAAGGGCGCCTTCTTTTTTAGAATGCGCTTCAGCTCTTTTATCACAGCATCTGGTTCTTTGAAAAGGAAAAGAGCGTGTTCACAAAGAATCATGTCAAAGGTTTCATCCGCATAACCTGTTTTTGCGATGTCACCCTTCTTCAGGATAACTTTATGCTGAAAGCCGTTTTCTTTCGCTTTTTTGTCAGCAGCTTTCAACATTTTTTCCGAGGAGTCTATCAAAACCACTTTGCAGCCTTTTGCGGCAATGCGGATTGCCCAGCGACCTGTTCCGCCTCCAGCATCAAGAACTAAAGCGTCAGGGTCTGTTGGAACATGCGGTTCCAGATATTTCCACGTAATTGCATCGTAAACCTTGAAGTATAAGGTGCTAAAGATTTCATCATATTTTTCCGACTTTTTGTCGTAGTAGGATTCTACTTCTTCCATTCCTGTTGCCCTTTAACGTGCCTTTTCAATTTGGCAAAGCATTTCGAATATTACTTTAGCCGCGTTAATCGCTGATGTTCCCTGATCGTAGTTTGGCGCAATTTCCACAACGTCAAATCCGACCACGCGACTGTCGCATAACGCGCACAAAATATCCAGCAACCTATGGGTTTCGATGCCTTCTGGCTCTGGATTTTGCACCGCTGGCGCATAAGCAGGATCAAGGACATCCATGTCTATTGACAAGTAAAGGTTCTCGTATGGAGCAAGCTCTTCCTTGAGTCTTCGCGTGATTTGCGCTGAGCCTTCCTTTCTTATCAACTGGGACGAGAAAAAGCCTATTCCAGCCTTTTTTGCGTAAGCCAATTCTTCTTTGCACACGGCTCTTGTACCCACTTCAACTATCTTCGCTGGCTTCACTTCCTCATTTATCAACCGCATAAAAGTGGTATGCGAAAGCGTTAACCCCAGAAACTCCTTGCGCAAGTCAAGATGAGCATCGAAGCTTACGACTGCCGTTTTCTGGGCTTTGGCGCCTAAGCCTTTCAAGATGCCCAACGTTATCGTGTGTTCTCCGCCTATCGCTACTGGCATCTTTCCCGCTGCTAAAAAATCCTCAACCACCAGTTTCAGCATGTCAACTGTTTTCTCAGGGCTCGTGGACACATGCAAATCGCCCAAATCATGCAGCGGCAAGTCTTCAACGTCTATTCCAGTGCGGAAACTGTACGTTTCTATGTTCTGAGAAGCCTGCCTAATCGCGTTAGGTCCGAACCGTGCTCCTGTCCGATAGGTGCTTGTGGCATCGAATGGAACGCCGAAAATCAGGTATTTCGCTTTTTCAAAGGGTTTTTGTACCCCGCTGAAAATGTTTGATTGCGAAACGAAAAGTTCACGGTTGCTCATCTTAGGTTCCGTTCCTTTTTAACTGCTTATGATTGGGTTGCTCTAAACTTTTTCGCTTTTCAATTCTCAATCAGCTTCTTGCTTCAAGAAGGGCAAGTTGGTGAAAAAAAAATCTGCACATGATTGAACATTAAATTTATTAATTCTGCCTTTAATTGCTAAGGTGGTTAAAGGCGGTCAAAAGTGTCATTCGGGTCTAAACTCAAAACTGCAGGCATCAGAACATTGGCACCAGTTGCTTTTTACGGCGCCGTTGGAATCATATTTCTCGCATTGCTACCTTTCGCCAATTTTCCCCCTCACGTTGGCTTGACTGGAATCTTGAGTTTAATAACCGCTTATGGCATTTTCAAGAAAAGCTTCTGGGCATTATGGCTAGTCGGCGCCTTGTTTGCCGTTGCCACCACAATTTCCCTATACACTCTGTACGTCGTGCAATTTAGTAATTGGCTTGTAGGCATAAGCATGGTCGCCTATGCTGTTCTAACATGGGTGTTTACAGCGTACATCATGCTAAAAAGAAACACGCTAGAAGCATAAGCCTAATTCATGCAGCGACTTTCAAGAGCGCTACCGTAACCTCTTCACCTAAATCAATGAACTGCTGATTTTCCGGAATTTCCACGAACCCATCAGCCTTAGCCAGAGTTGTTATGGCTCCCGAAGCACCAGTTTCCACAGGCTCAGCTATGAGCCGATTTGACTTATCCCTTTTCAGCTTGACCATAACAAACGTTCGCCTGCCTTTTGCCGAAAATATCCTAGCACCCGCCTTAGCTTTAACAGTCGTGGCTTCCCTTTCAGGTCTGCCAGACAAAAGCCGAATGACAGGGCGAACAAGCAAATGGAACATCAACAAAGCAGAAGTCGGATGCCCAGGAAGCGCAAAAACTGGCTTTCTTCCTACAAGCGCTATGGTCGTGGGTTTTCCAGGCTTCACCGCAATTCCACACACAATCAAGCCTGGCTTGCCGAGGGAATCCACTATTTGCGGAGTTAAGTCTCTTGGACCCACGGAAACCCCGCCAGAAGTTATCACCATGTCTGCAGAAGCCAACGCCTGCTCCAAAGCCTTTCGCAGTTCATCCTTATCGTCTGGAACCACGCCCAAATAGACCGGCTTTCCACCGCTTTCCCGCACCGCCGTGCTTAAGCTGTAGGCGTTTATGTCGTAAATCTTTCCAGCAGGCAACTTCTTGCCCAGCTCCGTTACCTCTGCCCCTGTTGAAAGAACCGCAACCATGGGTGTCATGAACACTTTTACTTTGGTTATGCCCAAAGCAGCTAAAACACCTATTTCTGGAGCACCCAAAACTTGACCGGCTTTAAGGATGGTCTCGCCTTTTTTGATGTCCGTTCCTTTCTTCATTACATTTTCGTCTTTAGTTACGGCTCTATAAACGTGCAGCGCAGCATCTTTTTTATCAGTGTTTTCAACCATGACTACGGCGTCAGCGCCTTCTGGAATAGGAGCACCTGTGACTATTTCCGCAGCTTCACTTTTTCCCAGGCTGATTTTCGGCGGTTCTCCCACGTTCACGACGCCGCAGACCTTTAATTTCGCTGGTTGATTTTCCTCTGCGCCGAAAGTGTCCTCCGCTTTTACTGCATATCCGTCAACAGTTGACCTATTGAACGGAGGAATATCCAGAGTAGACGCTACGTCTTCTTTGAGAACGCGATTATATGCCTCCAACAAGGAAATTTCTTCTTCACCCAGGGCTTTAGGCTTCAGCTGTTCACTAATTGCCCTTTTTGCCTCGTCAAAAGTCATCAACTTCCTAAACATATTCACTCACCATTCTCCACGTTCCCAAACAAGTGAACAGTTACGCGTTCGCCTTCCGTCACTCCTTCCCTGTTCTCTGGAACAATGACAAAACCGTTGCCACGTGTCATGGTTGAGATTGCACCTGAACCTCGCGCGCTAACAGGCTCAGCGAAAAACTCCCCGTTTTTCCTTAGAACTCGGACACGAACAAAAGTCTTCCTGCCAAGCGCTGTGGCCACCTTCCGTGCCATAACTGCCTTGACTACTGGTCGTGGCTCTTCTTTGCTCATTCCCAGCATCTTGCATATTACTGGTCTCGCGAACACCTCGAAGCCTATTATGGCTGCCACAGGGTTACCTGAAAGAATCATCACGGGCTTGCCTTCCAGCACGGCTAGGGCTGTTGGCATAGCTGGTCTCAATGCCATGCCGTGGACGACGACGCCTGGTTTTCCAACTTTGTTAACTGCGTCGGGAACAAGGTCAACTCCTCCCACGCTGGTTCCGCCAGTAGTTATTACCGCATCACAATTCCGCAGTCCTGTTCTAAGCTTTTCAGCAATTTCATCTACGTCGTCTTTGGCTATGCCCAAATCTACTGGTTCAGCGTCCAGTTCACGGCACATCGCTGAGAGCATGACTTTGTTGGATTCAAAAATCTGGCTTCCAGAAAGTTTGCTGCCTGCCTCGGCAAGCTCGTTTCCTGTGGCTAATATAGCGATTCTGGGTTTTTCAACAACTTTAACTTCACTGTTGCCGAAGGCAGCAAGCAACGCTAAATGGTAAGGTTTCAAGCGCGTTCCAGCTTTCGCGACGCCTTCGCCTTTCTTGACATCCTCACCCTTTTTTGACACATTTCCACCTATCGCTAACTGAACCCAAACCTCCAATTCTCCATCGCGCCTTTTCGTGTTCTCTATCATCACCACAGCGTTTGCGCCTTTTGGAATGGAATTCCCCGTCCAAACCTGCTTGGCTTGTTTAGAGTCTACTTCTTCAGCCTCTGTTATTTGGAAGATTACGGGTTTGAACTGTGATGCGCTAGTGGTGTCTTCAGCCCTAAGCGCGTAACCGTCAACGGCTGACCTGTCAAACCTCGGCAAGTCTTCTTTGGCGACAAGGTCTTCTGCCAAAACGCGGTTCAAAGCCTCATCAAGAGGCACTGTGACTTCGCTGCACCTTTTAACCCGTAAAACGCTTAACCAAGTTCGCAACGCGTCATCTGTGTGTGTCAGTTTTTGAAATCCTTTCAATCTCGCCAAGATGCTTCCCACAAAAGGATTAGTAACTAACATAAAAAATGTATCGAAGCAATTTTGCTTCAGCCTTTCGTCACTCTTCTTAGCATGTCACGCATTTTAATGGCGTCAACATCCAAGATGGGAGTTTCGCATATCATAACTGGGCGCAAGTCGTATTCCGCTATAACTTCAGCTAACAACTGAAAGTCTGGACCATACCTTGCCTCATCCAAGACGTGATGGCGTCTTTCGCCTTTGTCTGTGAATTCAATTTTGGTGAAATGACAGTGCATATCTTTGACCGCTTGTGTCCCAAGCCTTTTTTCAACTTCGTTAATCACTGCGCGGAAGTCGTCAATTTTTTTAAACAGCCCTCTACGTCGGGCGTGCAGGTGCCCCCAGTCTATGACAAGCTGAGTCTGCTCAACCTCTTCGCAAATCGTCAAAATCTCGTCCAGACTTCCCAACTGGAAAACTCTGCCCATCGTTTCAGGACCCAACTTCACGTTTTGGATTCCCAAGCTGTTCATGGTTGCGACTATGTCTTTCAATGCGTTGACACAGTTTCTAAATGCGTAGCTTTTCTCCACGCGCCCATAAAATCCCATGTGAAAAACCACTACGTAAGCACCCATCCAGTTTGCCGCAGTTGCGCATGCAACTAAGCGTCTTTTGCTTGCTTCAACAATTTCTTTTTTTCCGCAAAGATTCACGTAATAGGAGCCGTGGAGACTGAGCAAAACATCGTTTTTTCTCGCTTCAGAACCTAACTGCTCAGCATCTTCCTGTTTCATCTGAGGTTTTTGGCCCCACCGAACAGCTTGGTACTCAAAAGCATCGAGGCCTTCTTCCCGCAAAAGTCTGGGAACATCAGATAGTCGTGCCCTGAGGACTCTGAAGAGTGGTGGAACTCCCGCTGGGCCAAAACGAGGGCGATCTGCCATTTGACTCCCTTTTTTGCGTTGGTTTACAGTGTGAATACTGGTTTCACATTAAAAAGTCTGACTCTATATGTTAAATAATGATTTCTTCTCTGAATCTCCAAGGCTCAAACTCTATTTTTGTTGGGCACTTATCTTTCTAGTCAGGACAGAGAAGAGATTAATCTAAAAAAACGCGTTAGCGTTTTGCAGCACAAAAAGCCGAATAAACCAAGCTATGAAACTTGCATAATGTTCACGGTAAATGTCAAGCAACGCAACTCTAGAAATGTTTAAAGATACATGCGCAGAATTAATAGTTGGCAAATTTAACATCTATGAAGCGGCGTATTAAACAATTTAACTTGAGCCAAATGAGGAATCTATCTAATAGGAGAACTGGTTCGGAGAAAAATGCAGAAAGCGGAAAAAAAAGAGACCCNTGCCCTCTACAGAGATCGTAATGTACAGATTTTACTAAGCAAATTTCTAAACGGCGAAATTAAAACGCTTGAACCCGTTTACAATCCAAAAACTGGTTATCATTATCCAGTGGTAGAAGCCATCGTTGGCGACGCATCACAGGTTGAGCCTTTCTTAAACAAACTTCACGCTGCAGGAGTCTTGGAAAAGAAACTCTACGACAAAATCATTTTTTGCCCAAAATGCAGTTCTGCGGATGTCTCTATTCGTTATTGTTGCCCTTTCTGCAAATCTTTCAATATTCAAAAAAGTTCGCTGCTTGAACATGTAAAATGTGGATACATGGATATAGAGGAGAATTTCCTCGAAGGAGACAAGTACGTCTGCCCGAAATGTCACGAAACAATGACAAAAATTGATGTTGATTACAAGAAAGCTGGAATCTGGTGCACATGTGAAGATTGCAACAAAAGCTTCGATATCCCCGTGCCTGTGCATTTCTGCAGAAGCTGTCATACAAATTCCACTTTTGAAGAAGCCCTCATCAAAGACGTTTACTCCTACACTCTGACGGAGAACGTCAAAGCAGAATCCTTTTTAAACTGGTTTTTGGTAGCCGCCATACGGGACTTTCTCATAAAAGGAGGGCTAACGGTTGAAAGCCCCGCGCTTCTTAAAGGCAAATCTGGAGCCAATCACTCTTTTGACATTGTGGCCTACAGAGGCGATGACCCGCAGAAAATGATAGTGGTTGATTTAGCAACGTCGACGGGAAATATAGTGTCTGAACAACCAGTCATTGCCCTATTCGCAAAGATATTCGATGTTTCACCTGAAAGAGCCTATCTGATTGCAATTCCAAAACTCAGCGAAAATGGAAAGAGAATGGCAGAATTATACAAAATCCGCGCGATAGAGGCTGAAAACCAGGAAGAGGCTATAGCTTCGTTAAAAGAGAGCCTCGACACTGCTTAGTCTTCTGAAAAAACGGCCACATTGCCCCTTTCCGTAACGACTTTAATCATAAATGGTTTGTCTGGCAAACTTATGTCACCACGTAAGTTTGACGTTACGTCTCCTGAATTGATGAATACGTCTATATTATATCTCTGATGGTGTGTAGAGTTAATTACCCATAAAGAAACCAGATGAGAAGTTGAGGACCCTTTATTCTCAAAAGTAAACATTGTTCCGTCAAATATAACTCTAATAGCGAGGAAGTCTATGTCAAGGGTCGTTTGATCGTCGTCAGCGCCCTCATCAACAATTTTCACGTATACGGTACCATTGCTATTTACATAACTTTCCCAGCAGTTAGTGAGGTTTACGGCGTAGTAGTTCCAGCCTGTTGTTGGTGTATGACCTGAGGTGGAGTTAAAGCCGCTATCGCTGTAGGTGGATGATGTCCAGTTGTAAGCTTTTAGATACCACTTTTCACTAGTGTCGCTAGGTCTATACCTCATGTGTATTTCAACATTCGTAATGCTAGTCAGAGGATATGTGGATAAGTCTATCACAAAAGTGCCATCTATGTCAAGCCTGTTGTTGCCTTGGCTTTCTTCCGAACCTAGAGAAGTTGAGGGTTCAGAGTCAGCGATAAAGCGGATGAGAATGTCATCAAAGTATGTGGTGTCAGTTGTTCTTGAACCTGCAAATCCAACTTCACCATAACTTCTTGCTGTTCCACTCCCAAAGCTACCATCAACTGTCCATGTACTGGGCTCAGTTGTTCCAACCTGCCAGACTTTAACCTGCCCAACCCTGCTCGCAGGGTCAACCACTCTGAACCTCATGTAGTACCAAGTGTTCAGCGACCAACTGTAAGTTCCTCGTGTACCCCAAGAGCGCAAATCATTAAGCAGGTCCAAACTGTTTACATCGTCGTGGAGCAAACCGCAGTATCCGCTTCCCCTTGAAGGCGACGTGTCCATGCAACAGGAAAGCCCCATTCTGCTCAAATCGCCGCCTGCAAAAGACGTTACTCTGATTTTAACGAGCATATCAACAGCAGTGCTGACATCACCAAGAGCGGTGATTATCAACTTGTTTGGGTCTCCAGAAGCGCCTACGTTCTTGAGGGTGTCATGCTCAATTGCCCAAGTGCCGCCTCCCGTCTTAACGCTGTAAGTAGTTTCTGTGGTGATATCCGGCTTGTTTGCTCTGTCGAAATCGTCGAACCATAAATACACATTGTTTTTATTGGCTGGCGGGCTTCCAGAGCTTGGATTTCCGTAATAGACATAATAACTGCTGTCTACACCGTTTGCCTCAATTGCTGCTTGGGTCTTGAACCAGACCTGAGTGGAAGCACTATTTACATCAATAACGTCCCTGTCCAACTCGCTCCATGTACTGCCTGACCAGTAGACAACTCTCAAGTCTCTTCCATTTGGCCGCATTTTGCCTTCTGAAAACAAGGCAGCAGTATCCATCGTCACACAAATGGAATAGCCCGCATCTAGTGCTGACGCCTCATTGTTTACAATGGTAATCTGCCGCCTATAATCATAGTCTGTATTCCACCAATTGAGACCCTCTCTGAAGCTTTCGAATTGGTCGTCAATAGCTTGCGTATCCGTGTAGGCGCCGTTTATTCTACTGCCAATATTTAGCAAATATTCGCTTTGAGCTACAGACCAAGACGAACCGTTAACGCGAGAAACATCAGTGATCCCCACATCTTCATGCAGTCTCTCCCAGTCAAACTGGTTCATCTGATAGCTCCACAGGACCACGTTGCCAACTATGATCACCACTAGAACTAGGCTTAGCATTACGACTATGACGGTGCTTATGCCACGTTTTTCGCGTTTAAGGCGCCTTGTAATAGCTTGCAATATGAGTCCCCCTGACTGTGACAATATCTATGTAGTAAGCGTCTCCAGAATTCCAACTGTAAGTGATGCTAAGCCAACCGTGTTCCTTCATCTCCAAACGAAAAGGCGAGTTGAAAGGTCGGCCTACTCGGTTTACGTAAACAGCGGCAACTTGGATGGCTACTTTCCCCACATTACGCACGTAAACGTCCACTGTGCCCGTCGCGCTGTTAAACCAAACGTCTTCAACCGTCACGCGTTCGCTCATGGTCTCCCTGAGATTAGTCGTTATCACGAACGTGGCTGAAGTAGCAATCGACATAACCGCCACCGCTACGACAGTTAGCAAAAGGTGACTGAGCACTGGCGTTATAGCCCGCTTATCACGCAAAAATCGTTTAACCAAGTTTTTCACTTTTTTCGCCTCACAAGAAAAATTTCAGAGCTACATAGCCTAACAGCATCATAATTAGGCTGTGTTTTAAGCCAGCGCTTATCGAGCCTTCGCCCATTTTTCCAGCAACGAGTCCGCCGAAGAAGCCTTGAACAAGTGTCAAGTGCAAAAAGATTCGCTGTAAGTCCATAGGCGATGCTGTCGGCATTGAAAACAAAGCCATGCCTTCTGTTTCTGTGAAGAAAGTTTTGAAAAGTATCACTATCGTGAACAGGAACACAAAGAGGGCCACGTAGATTATGGCGATGTAAGGTCTTGTCTGCGTTTTACGTTCCTTTTCAAGCAGGATAGTTGTTTGTACGAACTTGCCCATGGGGTCAAAGACTTTTTCCACGCGACCTCCTGAACGGCTAGCCTCAATTATCATGGGCACGGTTCTCTGCGTTAGCACGGTGCCGACGCGTCTTCCAAAGGCTAAAAGCGCCTCTTCAAAGCTGGACCCCCAAGAAATCTGCGCCGTCATCTTTCTCAGTTCAGGAGTCAGTGGACCATAGTCTCTTTTTGCTGCTTCTTCTAAGGCTTTGGGCAACGTCATGCCTATCTCTTGAGCTTGCACTATGCTTCTGAAGAGGTCTGGCAAGTGTTCGTCTACAGCTTTTCTCCATCTGTAATCAATGTAGTTCAAGAGCGCTATTGGCGAAATTACTGCGAGAAGGCTGAAGAATACAAAGTCATCTAATGCTGCGCTGACGCCTACGGTGAAATAGCCGAAGAGCACTAGGGCAATAGCTATCAGAACTGAAACCGTGATTACGATTTTTTTGGTTCTGTTCTCTATCTTCGGCATTTTTCTCTACCATTTTGGCGACGTTGAATCCAAGATTATTAGGAATATTACGGCGCAGACTGGAATCGCTAGATAAGTGAGAAGACTCAACAGGAGGTCAGGGCTGAGTATGCCTAACCCACCGCCGCCCATCACCGACATAACCGCCACCATTATGACCAGAAGCAGCGGACCAGTCAAAAGCAACGCTACATAAATCTCAGACAAGACGGAAAGGCTGTCAGCGTATTTTTTGAGGCTCAGCCTTTTCAGCTTCATGGCTGTTTTAAATTTCCCACGCAAAAAAGCCCCCAGATTGCCACCTGAATGAATGGTGGATATTATCCCTTCTATAGTGTCTCGAAGTTTTTCGGAAGGGGTTCGACTTGAAGCTTTTTCTAAGGCTGAGATTACGTCCAAACCGAACAAGTTAATGTTTTTGACGACTTCCTTGGCTTCAGTGGAAGCAGCCAAGGGCACATTCAGGGCTGAGATGGAATGGAAAATTTTTTCGGGAGAAACTCCTGCGCTCGCTAGAATAGCCATATAGCCAGTCGTGAAGGGTAGTTCGTCATCCAATTCTCGCTTATGCTTATCAGCGCAATAAATGGGGTACAGGTAAAAACCAACGATTGAAAGCACCCATGCGAACAAGGCGCCGCCGAAGCCGAACATGAGCGCTGACCCAAGAGGCACGTTGAAAACAAAGAACATCAAAATAGGCAATACCACCGCTACTGGTAAAGTAATCAAGAGCGATGCTAGGATTGTTAAGCTCACGTAGGCTTTGAAATTAACTTTTAAACCTGATTTTTGCAAATTCTGATCTAAATCTTTAAACAGAGGCATAAAACGTGCAGTTTTGTCGCCCATTAGCTGGTACGCCATGGACAATGGCTTTTCAAGGTCCAGTTTAAGCTCTTCCGTCGGCGATTTTGACTCTTGCTTTGAAAAACTTGCAAAAAACTTCTGCAGTCCTGTTTCCAAACGTTTCTTGAAGGCTCTGAGCTTTTCCATGAGCTGTTTTCTCATTTCAACCCCACTCTGGCCTTTTGGAAGACACGGTTCGGGTTAGCATAGTATTCTCTGATGACTTTGGCTACATCACCGTGGTATCGAATGCCCTGCTTCACCATCCACTCCAGAACCGTCTTTCTAGCCCTCAATTCACGTCTTATGTCCTCTTCTGTTAGACTCATTTTTTTCATGAGCTTCTCTAAGAGAGGGCTGTTGCCCGAAGTAGCGAATTTGTCAAATTTAGGGTTCCAGCGAAAAATCTCTTCAGTCAGAACTTCATCTGTCTTCATGTTGAATCCTCTAACTTCAGTACCAACGCTCACGCGTCTTGCGGGTTTCCCTTTAACTTCGGTTCGTTCCATAACCAAAATGACATTGATCATGGCGATGAGCGATCTCGGAATGTTCATGGGTTCAGATGCTAGCCTGTTTATGACTGCTTCAGCGGATTCGGCGTGGATAGTGCACATGCCCAAGTGACCTGTAGCCATGGCTTGGAACAGTGTGTAAGCTTCTTCGCCTCGGACTTCGCCCACGATGATGTAGTCAGGTCTCTGTCTTACCGCAGCTTTTAGCAGATCGAAGAGAGTTATGGTGCCGCTTTGTTTATCATCGCCTTTGAAGCCTGCCCTTACGACTGAAGGTATCCAGTTTTCGTGTGGAAGATTGATTTCTTGTGTGTCTTCGACGCTTACAATTTTCATTTCGGGTTTTATGAACATGGAGAGACTGTTCAGCAGAGTTGTTTTTCCGGATGCTACACCTCCTGCCACTAGTACTGACGCGCGGTTCTCTATGAGATACCACAGGTAGGCTGCCATTTCTGCGGAAATCGTGTTAAAAGCTATTAGGTCTGAGATTGTCAAGGGGTCAGCTTTGAAACGTCTGATGGTGAAGGTTGAACCCCTTCTGGTGACTTCGCGCCCGTAAGTTATTTGTATGCGGCTTCCCTCTGGAAGCGAGGCGTCAAGAATTGGCGCGGCTATAGAAATGTTTTTTCCAGCAAGATATGCAAGACGGACTACGAAGGAGTCTAGCTCAGCCGCGTCTGTGAAGGATATGTTTGTTGGTAAGGACTCGTAAAATCGATGCCACACGTAGATTGGAATGTTCACGCCGTCTGTGGATATATCTTCGATTAACGGGTCTCTCATTAACGGGTCTATTTTCCCGTAGCCTATGAAATCTCTTATTATGTAATAGGCAAGTTTGTCAACCGCTTCTGCGGGGATTTTTATGCGATACTTCTTTATCAGTTCCTTGATTTTTTGTCTTAGGTAGTTTTCTGCTTTTTCTTTGTTTTCTATTTCTTTCAAGCTTACGTCCAGTTCTTCCATTAAAAAGTTCTTTATTTCATGGAGATACTTTTCTTCGTCTGGCTTGAGTGTAGGTTCTATGACCTCGTAGCGTATTTTTTGGGTTTCCTTTTCTCTGACTATCGCTGCGTATACATATGGTTCTCGGAGGGCATAGACTTCTTGGAAAACCGTTGGTTTTGTAGGCGCACTGCTAATCACTGCTGGGGCTTGTGGCTGTTTTAGAGTGCCTAGTGTTTTTTTGTCTTGCTTTTTCTTCGTTTACGTTTGCCCTCCTTGGGCGTAGTTTGTCACACGATCCTTCAGAAAATATAGTGTGTCGCAAGTCTTAATAAGCTATATGTACAGCAAATATTTACTAAACTTCACACACAAACCGCTGAGACCTAAGCACCAACAGTTACCAAATCTCGCTCTCACACCCAAAAAAGCTGACTTAAAGTCGGCACAGGTACATAAATGCGAACAAAAATCGCCACCGCCAACACTGCAACATTTATCACCAACAGAGCAAAATCACCCCTAAGAAGCTTCAACGAATACAAGTTGGTACGTTTTTTAGTGGCGCCCCAAGCGCGGGACTCCATGGCTTCAGCCAGCTCGAGGCTTCGCCGAATAGCACTCACTATCAACGGTATAAGAACTGGAACGTAGTTCCTAATCCTCTTCAGAAAGCCACCTTTCTCCAACTCTAATCCTCTAGCTTTTTGGGCGTCCATTATTGTCTGGGCTTCTTCTGCCAAAACGGGAACAAAACGCACAGCAGTTGTAAAGGCAAAAGCAAACTCGTAAGGCACACGGCTCTGCTCTAACGCCAAACCCAGATGATCCGGAGATGTCGTCAAAAAGAAAACCGAGAAAGACTCCACGAGCACTACAAAGCGCAAGGTCATCGCAACCGCGGCTTCCACGGCCACCGCTGTCAATACGTAACCTGAAGTGAAAAAGCTGGATGCTAAATTGACTAGAAATATGATTACTGCCAAAAAGGCGGCACCTCGGAGCGAACGAAGCCACTCTTTTTGAACGCCCGCCAACAAAACAAAGGGAATCGACATCAAGAAAAGAGCAAACAACGGAAGAATCTCGCCGAAAAGAATCGCCGCTACGAAAACTATACAGACGTAGATAAATTTAACTCTGGGATCTAAATTGTGAATTGGCGAGTAGACTTTCCGAAATTTTAATCCGTCGAAAACGCTCATTTTCGCCTTTTCTCCAACATTTTAAGCACCATTTCCTTCGCTTCGTAAACGTCGATGACGTCTTTCGGAAGCCCCAGCGGTGTCAGTTTCATGAATACTTGAGCTATTTGCGGCAGAACAATGGATGACTGAGCCAAAACTTCAGGAGTGGTGAGGATTTCTCTTCCTTCGCCATCAGCGACTATTCTTCCTTCCTTCATCAACAGAACCCTGGGGTTGCACTCAGCCACAAATTCTACATCGTGAGTCACAATAACAACTGTTTTTCCCTGAGTCTGCATTTGGGCAATGAACTGACGAAGTTTTTCTTTTTGCTGATAATCTTGACCTATCGTCGGTTCATCCAATATCAGTGTCTGAGGGTTCCACGCTAGGACAGAAGCTAAAGCAACGCGTTTTCGCTCGCCTCCACTGAGCAGGAAAGGCGAAGTTTTCCTGTACTGCTCTAAGCCTAGAAGGTTCAAGGCCCAGTTGATGCGCTTCTCTATTACGCCCGCTTCAAACCCGAAGTTTTTCAGTGCAAACGCTATTTCCTCTTCAACTGTTTCGCTGAAAAGCTGATGGTCGGGGTTTTGAAAAACGAAGCCCGCGTTTCTCGACAAGGTTGCAACGCTGGTTTTTGTGGTTTCCACCCCGTTTACGCGTACAATTCCTTTTGAAGGCTTCAGCAGTCCATTGAAGTGTTTGACGAGGGTTGTTTTTCCCGCGCCGTTTTGTCCCATTATTGCTACGAATTCGCCGTTCTTGATTGTTAACGAGACGCCTTTCAGGGCTTCTACGTGGTTGGGGTAGACGAAGTGAACGTCTTCAACTTCAATCATGCGTTTTGAAAGCCTCCAGTAGCAGTGTTGCCAGTTCTTCCGAGGACAGCGGCGTAACGTTGCCGAGATTCATTCTTTCTTTTCTGAGCAACTGGTAGAGAAGCGTGGCTTTTGGGATTCCGACGCCGATTAGTCGGGTTTCTTCGGTGCTTAGGATTTCGCGGGGATTACCATCAAAACAGACTTTTCCTTCGTCCATGATTATTATGTGGTCGGCGTATTTTGCGGTTAAATCCAGTCTGTGCTCTACTAGCACGACAGTTATTCCAAGTTTCTTGTTGAGTTCACGGATTACTTCGAATATTTTTTCTGCGCTTAACGGGTCAAGGAAGGATGTCGGCTCGTCCAGAACTATTATCTCTGGCTGCATGGCGAGGACAGCTGCGATTGCAACGCGTTGCTGCTGACCTCCTGAAACTTCGTGGGGTGATCTTTCTCGTAAGTCGTAAATGTCCGTTTGCTTCAGCGCCCAATCCACTCTTTTACGTATTTCTTCTCTGGGGGCGCCTAAATTTTCCAGTCCGAAGGCCACGTCCTTTTCTATGGATAGGGCAAAAAGCTGGTTTTCTGGGTTTTGAAAAACTAGACCGACGTGTTTTGCCATCGCGTGGGTTTGGTGTTTGGTTGTGTCCATCTCTGCTACGGATATTTCGCCTTTTAATTCGCCTTGGTAAAAGTGGGGAATCAGCCCGTTGAAGCATCGGCACAGGGTTGTCTTTCCGCATCCGCTTGGACCCGTGATTAGAACGAATTCGCCCTTCTCCACTTTTATGGAGATGCCGCTGATTGACGGTTTTGTTCCACCTGGGTAAGTGTATGTGAGGTTTTTTGTTTCTATTATGGCCATGTTTGCTGTGCCTGCCTATGTTACGCTTTGTTTTCCCATTTAAGAGTAGCTACTCATTTGTGATTAGATAGGTTTTCTTTTATCAGTCGCAGACAACGTTTAAGTCCTTTTTCTATGTATCCTGTGCCGTTAACTCCCGCCGCTGTAGCGTGCCCTCCACCCATTCCTTGGAGGTACTCGCCTAAGGGTTTGGCGATGTCCCTTCCTAAGTGAATGCCAGTTACTTGATTGAATTCGCGGGTGCAGCGTAGACTGATTTCAACTTTCTCGTTTTTTTGCCCAGCCACCGCCGCCAAGTGTGCGCCTAAGTCAACTAGCGCTCTTGCTGCGGAGGCTTGGTATGCGCTAACGTGTGAAAGGGCAATTATCCAGTTCTCGATCTTGATTAGTTTGGCTCTTCGGCACGCTTTGATTCTTGCGACGCGTTCAGAAAAGTCCATGGGTAAGGCAAGTGAGGATAGTTCTTCTTGGGGGTTCACGCCTATGTCGCTTAGTTCAGATATGGTTTTGAATGTTGAGGTTTTGGCTAAAACGAAGTGGCGTGTATCGAAGGTTATGCCCAGAAACAGGGCTTTAGCCTCGTTTAAGTCTGGTTTCGTGTTAAGCTGCTTGTAGAAGTTGTAGACTATTTCGCAGGTGGATGAGGCTTCCTCATCTGTTATGCAGAGTTTCGCTATGCGCTCCGTTGCCGGGTGGGCTGCGTGGTGGTCAATCACTATGATGGGCGCCGTGGTTTTTGCCACTCTTTCAGACAGCTGACCCAATTGTTGGGTTGTGTTGGTGTCCAATAGCACTATAGCGTCGGCTTTTTCCACGTTGGGTTGCAGATTCACGGTTATAGGGAGGCGTTTCAAAATGTGCTTCGAAAGCCTGCTGATTCCCTGTCCTGTGCCGATCTCAACGGTCACGTTTGGCTTGATCTTTGTTAGTAAGCCTTGGAAAGCGTAGGCTGAGCATACGGCGTCGGGGTCTGCGTTGTGGTGGCACAACAAAAGAACGAAGCTGGCGTGGGCTTCGTCTAGAATATTGGTTATTTCTGTGAATGTCATTTTAGTTTTCTCAGGTAATTTTCACTTGTTTTATGCGCTTCTTTAACTGCTTCGTTTGCCAGTTTGTCGGCGTTAAAGTTTTTCATTTTTGGTGACAGCTCCAAGTCTATTTCAACTGTTACGTTCACGGGTTTTGTTCCGTCGGCTTCCACGCTTATGTTCAGTTTTTCCACCATTTTGGAGGACACTTTCGAGAGAATGTGTTTTCTGGCGGCGTTCTCCGCCATGGCGCATAACGTTTCAATTTGCTCGGTGGTTAAGTCGGGTAGCCCCAGCTCTTCCACGCGTTTCACCCTGACAGGCTATTGGGAGGATGATGAAACGGGGCTGAGGTCCTCTTGAAGTTTTGCCTGTGCCTCTTTCACTTGGCTGCGTAACCTTTCTTCTTGGCGGGCGAGAACGGTGCTCCGCGTGTTAAGCAGTTCTTTCCGTTCAACCAGTTCTTCGGTTATCTTGGCTTTTTCCGCTTTTATCAGAAGAGAACCAGCTGCCTTGTAAATTACAGCGTCATCCGCCGTCTTTTGCAGCTCAGCCACGGTTTGTTCCACTTCGGTTTTCTCCATCTCTACCTGCTGTTTCTGCGCTAAAACTGACTGCAATGTTTGCTGCAGTTGCTGAAATCTCAGCAAGCGCTCTTGAACTTGAGGCGGTAACTTTGAAATTTCATCACTCATCTTTTATCCTTCCGTCTGCACAGCAATAAGCACAGCCCTTAATTAAGCATTATCCAAACAAAAAGCCAAACGCGTGCTTCACGCAAAAGTCCAATCTATATGTAAGAGAAGAACAGGTTTCCAAAGCTGGCTAGAACCGCGGCAAACACAGAAAGCAGCCCTCATATTTGGAGCCTAATAGCCAATCTATGCAGAAACTATAGAGGGGGTCTACTCGTATTGCCAGTTTTTCCAGCCAAAAACCTCAGCCAAAACAAAAAGTAGCACGCCTGAATCTGCTGAAGAGTAGCATGCTGTGGTGCCGGGGGCGGGATTCGAGCCCGCGACTTCTGGGTTTAGGGCGCTTGCCCCTTCGACTCTCCAGATTATGAGTCTGGCGCCCAAACCAGGCTAGGCTACCCCGGCACAAGCTGTTTTCCAGTTGGTCATTGCCATCTTTAAAGCTAACAGCTACTACCTGAGTTTCTGTTCTGCTTGATAAAGATTTAGAAAAAGGAACACCTGTGAAGATGTGCAAGAGTGTTCTTGGGTTGCTAGCAGGCGACACAGAAAAATACTTCTAGTGACATAATTATTGTACTGAGGAAATTCTAATGCCGACAGCCTTTGTCTGTATAACCACCGAACCCGCATCAATGGTAGAAGTACTGAAAGAATTGAAGGCGATTGAAGGAGTGGAAGAAGCTGAAATGGTTTATGGAATATACGATATCATCGCAATAGTGAAAGCAGACTCTGTTGAAAGCCTTAAGAAAATCGTAACTGAGCATATCAGGAGAATCAACAAGGTTATAGCAACAACCACCATGATGGTTGTCAAGGCAGAATAGCTTTCCAATGTGTATTCAATTAGCAAATGTGACATGTAATCGTAAGGTCGCAAGAAGTTGATAAGAATGGTGGAGTATGTTAAGGGAAGCAAAATTGATAAGTGGCATTGGTGTAAGAACTGCACTCAATATCCCATGTACATCTACCAAAAGACCTCTGTAGAACCGCCTTCTGACCTCTGTGAACAGTGCAAAACATTGGAAGACAACAGAAAGTGCATAATGTAAAAAATTATTATAGCTTTGAATGCGGAAAATATTTTACTTTTTTAAATTGGCATCGCCCTTAATGTTTTCAACTTTTAAAAGTTGTTCCAATTCTCTGAACTTCATAAGGAATTCCAAGCCTTTGCTCGTAGTGTAATATAATGGACTTCGCTTTTCCATCATTCCTTTTTCCAGAAGAAAATTTATGGCTTTAACTGTTGCAGGGTAGCTTAGATTGCATTGGTACAT
>JGI2172J19969_10000300_pt1 | contig 20882 bp, 22 predicted proteins | sample DeeMarSWOR230_32_FD_19969 | JGI IMG/M metagenome (IMG submission 19969)
GTTTTCTGTATGCGTATACTATCGCTGCGATGCCCATGAACACGAAACCTAAGCCGAACAGTATAAAGGCGTAGGATTGGTTCACGGCTGCGTCGGCTTGTCTTAGCATGGCGTTTGCCATTGCCATATTAGCGTCGGCTTCGGTTATGGCAATGTCCAATTCGGCTTCTTCGACCCTAGTCCTCCATCCGGCTTCGGCTGCAAGTGCTTGGCTGTACAGATTGAGGGCCGTTTGATAGTGTGTCACAGCTGAACCGTAGTCTCCTCGCATGGAGTATGTCTCTGCCAGGGATGCTTCTATGTTAGCTTGACCTGCGCTTTGAGAGGCGTTGACATTGCTGAAGATATAAGAAGGATAGGCGCTGGCATAGGCTTCATATTCTATAGATAGGTCAAGAGCGTTTGCTTGATCCGTTGGAAATACAACAAACTTATAGTCAGGACCGGCAAAATCATTCCAGTCCACCGACCAAGTTCCAACAATCTCTGTAGGTCCAGTTGTGGCGTTAACGTGTTCGACATAGATTATGTATTCGTGTGCCCATTCGCTAGTCGCTGCTTCGGTCGCACTGGCTGTGAAGCTGACCGTGAAAAGCTCTGTTTCGTACCATCCTAAGTGTCTTATGTTTGCCGACAGATCCAAAGTCTTGTTTTGCCCCCAATCAAAGCTGATTATTACCTTTGAAACGTTCAAGCCTTCTGGATACCAATCGTTCTCTACAGGCACCATAAGATTGACAGTTTGGTCATGCCTGTAAATTACGACGTACTCGCCATAGTGACCATCATACCCCTTCCTTAGGTACGGTGGGAGCCAAGTGAAACTCTCAATATATGCCTGCGCCGGAATAATCGCTGACATTGAAGTCAAGACGCACAGCAAGATGCTAAACAAAAGAGCAGTGATTTTTCTCATTTTTGAACCCTTTTGCGCTTGTCTATCATCTTGTATATAAATAGTTTATGTACAATGGATACAGTTTTGACAGAATTCTTGAGCGCCTAATACGACTCGTGGGCCATCTGCACGTTTCCTATCACCTCAGAAAGTCAGCCTGCGGATATCTGATGCTCGGTGAAGTTCACTTTTATGTTGACACGATTCTCGGGCGAATGAATTTCCCACAGTTTGAACACCTCCGTCTACTAAGTGTCCTAACTTCAGGGTAACCCATGGATCTCAATTGTGCTTTGGCTAGGGGCTCTTGCCATTGGTTCTTGCAGAGCGGGCACTCCAGCAACGCTCTAACCTCTTCAACTACGCGAACTCTTTCTCGCCTAACGACCAGGATGACGCCACCCGCGATCAGTAGTACAAGACCAAGTATGACGTAGTATAGTGGTTTCAAACCTATCCCGAAATCAATGTCGGAATAGGTTTCCATTAGGAGCGTGTAGAAATCCGAAAGAGGATCAGTTGAGTTGAAAACCCCTTGTTGCCATGACTTCCAAACGACAACGAGAAGAAGTATCACTCCTATGATGCAGAGTATAAGGCCCAAAGCATAACCTGACTTCTTCCTGAGGATGGTCAATCCCATGTAGCGTTCACTGCCCTTCAATTGTGAATGGTCCACTTATTTAATTTATGAAAGAGCCATAATGGAACTGAGTAATCGGCTCTACCAGAAAACGCACTTCAGTACTGGACGACACCGTTTAGAGTGTACGCATACAAAAGAACTTAACTTTCGAGAAGTACGTACAATCATTCTAGAAGCCTTAACCACTGGAAATGGAAATGGGGATGCAGCTTGAGAGAGATAATTGAGTGTGTTCCAAATTTCAGCACGTCGAACTCAGAAGTCGTAGAAGCCATTCTGAATGAAATTAAGGGGGTTGAAGAGGCGTATCTCCTCGACTACACTTACGACGACTACTATAACAGGCTAGTCGTGACCTACATGGGAAACCGAGAGTCGGTCTTCCATGCTGCCCTAAACTCGGCAGAGAAAGCCGTCGAACTCGTAGACATGAACAGACATAAGGGACAGCATCCACGCGTTGGAGCCATAGATGTCGTGCCATTCATTCCAATCAGGAACACTACTATGAAAGTATGTGTTGATATCGCAAAGAGATTTGGGAAAAGTCTAGCCGAAGAGTGTGGTGTGCCGGTGTATCTTTATGGTGAAGCAGCAATGAGTGCTGAGAGAAGAGACCTAGATTGGATACGCCGAGGAGAGTATGAAAGCCTACGGGAAATGATCAAGAAACCAGGACGAAAACCCGACTTCGGGCCAACTTCTCCCCACCCAACCGCAGGTGCCACAATAACTGGCGCCCGCAAGGTCATGGCAGGTCTTAACGTCAATCTAGGAACTCCAGACATGACTATAGCCAAAAAGATAGCCAAAGCATTGCATGCCAAGAAGGGTGGACTAGCCTTTGTCAAAGCTATGGCTGCAAAGATACCTGAGAAAAACATAACGCAAATTGGGACGAGCATAACTGATTTCGAGAAGACACCTCTGCACAGAGTCTTTGAACTGATCAAAATCGAGGCTGAAAGATACAATGTTCCAGTTATTGGATCGGAATTCTGTGGGTTAGCCCCCCTACGAGCTGTATTAGACTTGGCTGGCTACTATTTGAAACTGGACGGTTTCAGTGAAGACAAAGTGCTTGAGGTGGCTATACAAAAGATCACAGAGAAGGGACGAGTGGAAAGTGGTTAAAAGAGAAGTAGATCTGCTAGTTGAAAATGCTGGCGAACTAATCACTCTAAGAGGAGGAAGCAAAAGACCCCTGCTGATTGAACAGATGAGAAATCTGGGAATCATTAGAGACGGTAGCGTAGCCGTCGATCAAGGAAGAGTAGTTGCCATAGGCAAAACAGATGACCTCAGAAAGAGGATTGAAGGCAAAGAAACCCTTGACGCCAGCGGAAAGGTGGTTATGCCCGGTTTTGTAGATCCACATACACATCTTGTCTTCGCAGGCTCAAGGGAAGACGAATTTGAGATGAAGATTGAAGGGGCCTCTTACATGGACATATTAGAGAGGGGCGGGGGCATCTTGAAGACTGTAAGAGAGACGAGAAAGGCCAGCAAACAACGACTTGTCAAAGACTGCGAGAAAACACTGAACATCATGCTGGAACATGGGACAACAACAGTGGAAGCAAAGAGTGGCTATGGATTAACCACAGAGGACGAATTGAAATGCTTAGAAGTCATCAGAATCCTGAATGAGAAACATCCAATCGATATAATCCCTACCTTCCTCGGTGCACACGCAATCCCAGCAGAGCACGGCAATGACGCGGACGAGTACGTGAGTCTCATACTCAAAGAGATGATACCCGCAGTAGCCACTAGCAAACTAGCTGAATTCTGCGACGTCTTTTGTGAAAAAGGAGTCTTCAACATAGAACAGTCAAAAAGGATCCTTCTGGAAGGCAAAAGACATGGCTTGACACCTAAAATTCATGCTGATGAAATGACTTGGCTCGGAGGAGCAGAGCTAGCTGCAGAAGTTGAAGCTGTCTCGGCGAGCCATCTCCTTTTTGCTTCTGACGAAGGGATAAAGGCGCTGGCGAGAAGGGGGGTCATGGCGGTCTTACTTCCAGGAGCCTCCTTTAGCCTCATGGCTGAGAGATACGCTAATGCTAGACGAATGATTAAAGAGGGTGTGGCAATCGCGCTGGGGACAGACTATAACCCTAGTTGCTGGTTGGAGAACCAGCAGATCACAATTGCTTTGGCTTGCCATCAAATGAGAATGATCCCAGCAGAAGCGATAGCGGCCGCAACCATAAACGCGGCTCACACCTTGAACCGCGCGCGAGATGTGGGAAGCTTGGAGCCCCAAAAGTACGCAGATATCACAATTTTGAATATTCCGAGTCACAGATTCTTGGGGTACCGCTTCGGGACAAACTTGGTGGACAAGGTGATAAAAAAAGGCAAGCTTGTGGTAGATGAGGGAAGAATGATTGGGTAGATCTAAAGAGCGTAAATAACTTCTACAACGACTCTTTAGATTCGCCCCACTAACGTAACGGTATCTCGGTTTCTGCAGGGATGATCGTATACTTTTTGACCGAATAAACAAAAGATTTATTAAATATTACGATACAATAAATACTTGTAGCAATGTGCGAAATTCTCAAAAAAGCCAGAGGTGATAAGCTTGCTTGGTCCCGCGATCTTCCTCTCCTTCTTTCTCCTTTTCACACTGGTCTCGATGGCGGTTCCTGTTCCCTTTTTCCCTGGAAATATGATACCTACATGGACTGGACTCCCAGCGTCGTCCGTCACGGGCTACTTGGGAGCCATTACAAATGGAGCGACCTATGGTTTCATCATATGGATAGCGTTTAACTTAGGCTACAGAAGGTTTAGGAAAGCGGATTTGGAGAAGAAAACAAGGTAAAAGCATGAATTCTCGACGCGCGCTTGCAGTTATAGAGGAATGTATACTTCTGGTTGTGAGCTATTTCCGATGGCGAAATCCTCTTTTTAAGATCGACTTCCATAATCATCCACTGTGGATGTATTTTGCTTGAAGAAGTGGCAGCCTCAAGTGGCATGTTGCTCCTTGCCTTATTCATTCTTCTGCTATTCTCCATCATAATATACGGTGCACTTTGGCCGCGGAAAAGGTAACAGATTAGTCGGCACGAAACCACAGATTTCTGATTCAGAACTTTTAATTCGACATTTATGAGTTATTAGGATGATTACGTGAAGGGTCTAGAATGAAGCCGATTCCAATTTTTTCAATCTGGATGAAGCAGCATGGATACTCTGAGAAAGTCATCAAAGAAATCTGGAAATGGTATGATTACTCAGAGAGAAAGGGTGCTGCAAATTTCTAGTTCAACATATTGATGCGCGCGCCCATGATTCTGTTCTCTAGGCTTAGCGCATAAACCTTTATTTCTCTAGGCTTCCGAGGGAAAGGTGAGGAATCAATCTGATGGAAAAGGCGTCTAAAGTTCCTTCTAAACGGCCTAAACACACTCCTGTCAAGTGTATAACTGGCTCTGAACTACATTGTAGGGACTGGCAGATTGAAGGTATTCTACGTATGTTGCACAATGTTGTTGACCCAGATGTCGCCAAGGATTCTAAAAACCTAATCGTCTATGGGGGCACAGGAAAAGCTGCCAGAGACTGGGAGTGCTTCGACAAAATAGTTGAAACCCTTACGGAGTTAGAGACCGACGAAACCCTTTTGATTCAGAGTGGAAAGCCAGTGGCGGTCTTTAAGACTCACGATTGGGCTCCCCGAGCTTTGATAGTCAACAGCATGCTTGTACCCAAGTGGGCAACATGGGACTACTTCTACGAGCTGGAGCAGAAGGGACTGATCATGTTTGGCCAGATGACCGCTGGTTCTTGGGCATACATTGGAACGCAGGGTATCTTACAAGGAACCTACGAAACCCTTGCAACGGTTGCGAGGGAGCACTTCAGGGGAAGCCTAAAGGGGAAATTGGTTCTGACGGCTGGATTGGGCGAGATGGGCGGAGCGCAACCATTAGCAGTAACCATGAACGAGGGCGTCGCTCTCGTGGTTGAAATTGACAAAAAAGCCATTGAAAGACGGCTGAAGCATGAATACCTTGAAACCTGGACTGACGACTTGAACGATGCAGTCGGGATGGTTCAAGAAGCTAAAGAGAGTTGTGAACCTAAAAGCGTTGGGTTGCTTGGCAACGCCGCTGAAGTGCACACAGAACTCGCTAAGCGAGGAATAATCCCAGACGTTTTGACTGATCAGACCGCTGCACATGACCCATTGAATGGTTACTATCCTATGGGAATTTCGAAGGAAGAGGCTGACGAGCTTCGACAGAACAACGCTGCAGAGTACATAAAGAGAGCTGAGAAAAGTATGCGTGTTCACGTAGAAGCTATGGTAGAGATGATGCGCAGAGGTGCAGTCGCTTTTGAGTATGGCAACAACCTGCGACAACAAGCTTATAACTCTGGGTTCAAGGACGCTTTTGCCTTTCCAGGCTTTGTGAAGCGGTACATTCGACCTATGTTTTGTGAAGGGAGAGGGCCCTTCCGTTGGACTTCCCTTGTCGGGGAACCAGAAGATATCTACAGACTCGATGATGTTATCTTCAGAGAATTCTCCTTCAACAAGGGACTCTGCCGTTGGATAGCGAAAGCAAAGGAACGGGTTGTGTTTCAAGGCTTGCCCGCTCGGGTCTGCTGGTTGGGGTTCGGGGAAAGAGCGAAGTTTGGGAAGATCATGAACGATATGGTTCGTAGAGGAGAGCTTTCGGGGCCTATCTGGATTGGACGAGACCATTTAGACGGTGGGAGCGTCGCGTCGCCGAATCGAGAAACTGAGGCTATGTTAGACGGCAGCGACGCCATCGCTGACTGGCCAATTCTGAACGCGCTTCTTAACGCTGTGGCTGGAGCAACGTGGGTTTCCGTGCATCATGGTGGCGGCGTAGGGATAGGTTACAGCATACACGCGGGAATGTGCTTGGTCGCAGACGGCACGAGAGAAGCTGAAAGAAGAATAGTCCGTGTTTTGACCACAGACCCCGGAACGGCTATAGTTCGCCATGCGGACGCAGGATATGAAAAAGCGAAGGAGATAGCTAAGGCCAAGGGAATTAAGATACCTATGCTAAAGCAGTAAGATCGGCTGAGCTCAGATATCCAGCGGTTGTGTCTACTATAGCATTTTTAAATTCTTGACGTTGATTTAGAAATGGCTAGGATGATAAGCATGAAAAAGGTGTTCATTGACGGTGAAAACCTAACGATAGAGGACGTAGTTGCAGTAGCACGTCATGGTGCTGAAGTAAAGATTCATCAAGAGGCAAAGGAAAAGGTACGAAAATGCAGGCATGTTCTTGAAGTGTTTGTGAAAAAGAACAAGGTGGTTTATGGCGTCACAACTGGAGTTGGAGCTCTAGGCAGAATAGCTATTCCTCCAGAAGACATCAAGAAGCTCCAGGCCAACGTGATTAGAAGCCATTCTGCGGGTATAGGGAAGCCAGTAGACACAGATGTTACACGGGCGTTGATGCTCTTGCGGGCCAACACCTTAGCCAAAGGAAATTCTGGAATTAAGTTGGAGACCTTGGAAACCTTGGTTCAGATGATAAACAAAGGGGTGCACCCGACGGTTCCAGAAAAGGGATCAGTAGGCGCGAGTGGTGATCTTGCTCCTTTGGCGCACATGACTTTGGCGATCATGGGCGAAGGTGAAGCAGAGTACCAAGGAAAGGTTATTAGTGGAAGGGAAGCTATGGGCAAGGCTGGAATTCGACCAGTTGAACTTGACGCTAAAGAAGGGCTTGCCTTAAACAATGGCACCCAACTAATGACAGCCATAGGAGCATTAGCCGTCTACGATGCGGAAACACTGATCAAGACTGCTGAGATAGCCGCCTCATTAAGTCTTGAAGCTCTAAACGGAATATCCGATGCTTTTGACGAAAGAATACATAAGGCAAGGCCCCATCCCGGGCAAATAGAAGTTGCGAGGAATATACGGTCTGCTATTGCTGGTAGCCAGATAATCAAGTCAAGCGAAAGAGTGATGAAAACTCTAGGAACACGTGAGAGAAGACCACCTCAAGACCCTTATAGTCTGAGATGCACTCCCCAAGTCTTGGGCACAGTTAGAGACATAATAGCCTACGTAAAAAAGGTTATAGAAACGGAGATCAACTCGGCTACCGACAACCCCTTGATCTTCACAGACGATGGGCAATGCCTATCTTGCGGGAACTTCCATGGACAACCCATCTCAGTCGCCATGGACATGCTAGGAATAGCATTGACGGTAATAGGTAACATTTCAGAGAGAAGAACAGCGAGGCTTATTGATGAAAACCTAAGCGTGGGGCTGCCCCCATTTTTGATTAGCAAGGGAGCAGAGAAGGGGACAGATTCTGGGTTTATGCTCGCCCAAGTGACCGCAGCGGCTCTGGCATCGGAGAACAAGTCCTTGGCACATCCAGCGAGTGTCGATTCTATACCCACCTCTGCGAATTTTGAAGACTTCGTGAGTATGGGGTCGATTGCGGCGAGGAAAGCCGCGGAAATTCTGCGAAACGTACAGTACATAGTAGCCATCGAACTGTTGTGTGCGGCTCAAGGTGTCGAGTTTCGCGGTCCAGATAAGTTAGGAAACGGAACACAGGTCGCTTATTCGGTTATACGGAAGACGGTGCCCGCTTTAAAGGAAGACAGAGTGATTTCGGCAGATATAGAAAACGTGACAGAGTTAGTTCGGAGTGGAGAGCTTGCAGAGGTTGTGGAGAAGGCTCTCTTGCCGCTTAGAAGTCGCTAGGTGAATACAGCTGGTTCCCGCAATGCTCTCAATCGTTTAACTATATTCGGGTGGGTAGAGAAGAGTTCTATTATCCTATCGCCAGTAGTCACTCTTCTTCTGAGAATATCTTCAACAAGTCGGCGATCGGTGGCTTGTGTCTCGAACCTTGCTATCGATACAACGTCCGACTCCGCTTGGTCTGGGTCGGTTATGAAGAGCGACTTGAAAGAACTGAAACCACTTGTATCTCGTCGGGCTCTTTTCATTCTTCCTGTAGAACGCACTATTTTTGCCAAGCCTTCTGAGAGCTTGCGAGGGCCGTCTTCGACGATTGATGCGCTGTGGCTGTCCGCGAAGTATTCACGCAGGCGACTTAGGTAGAGGGTGAACATTGTGAGGACCCAGTATAGAGCGATGCTAGCCATGCCTATGAGGGCTGCTCCACCGCCTCCGCTTTCGTCCCTGCGACCGTAGCCAGACAGAAGCATGGAGAATCCGATGTAGTAGAACACCGCAGGGAGGATGGAGACAAACATCATGACTTGGACATCTCTATGCTTTAGATGCCCAATCTCATGGCCAACCACGGCTTCAACCTCTTCGGGCTCGAGGGTCTTCAAAAGCTCTGTAGTCACTGCAACTCTACTTCCTGCGATTGGTGAGCCATAAGCAAAGGCGTTGGGCACTGGGATGTTGGCCTTCATAACTTTAGGCGTAGCCAAGCCGCTCCTCAGGCTCAGTCGCTCCACCATCTCGTACAATTGAGGGTCCTCTGATCTTGAGACTTCTTTTGCGCGGTACATGGTGTCTATTATGTATGGAGCCAAGAGCCACTGGATAATATTGAATACAATGACAAAGAGAACTAGTGTCGTGAGGCTGAATGCTCCAGTCAAGCTTAGAATAACTGTGAAGAATAGTGTAGACAATCCTATTATTACTGCTAATGTTCCTAGCACAGAGAATCGGAGTTTCCATATACTCATTCTGTTACCTCAGAAGAGTGAGCGAGAAAGGGCGCTTATATTCTTTTCTGATTGGTCTCGCTTCTAGCGTCTCAGCTCCGAGACTGCATTGCGCAGCTTGTCCTTGACTATCCTAGTCAGTTTTTGGGTGACTATACCCTCTGTCAATGCTCTTTCGAGTTTCTCTTCATCGAGCGTCTCGGTCTTGCCGTCTGGCCAAGCGCAGACATCTACGTCTAAGTCAACGTAATGGATTCCGTATGGATAGAGCTCGATAGGCGTGTTGAAGTTGACATATGTTCCCTTGTAGCTTCCTTCCTTCGAGAAGTACTCTGTTTTGAAATACCATTCGCCTATCTTGGCTGTCGTGACAGCTCGGTCTCCCGGCTCCTTTCGTGTCTTCAGTCCGTCATAGATTCCCTTCCTTTCGAAGACTCGGGAAAATCGGATTACTGCTTCGTGATGATCGAAATCCTCTACTAATGCTCTTCCCAACCGCAGGGTTCGTCCGTCAAGTTTTACGTGTTCTACTTCTATGATAGAACCCTCGTCTGGATACTCTGTTTCGATTGTTTGCTTGAGGAGTTCTTCAACCTCCTCGTGAGAGCGGTTCTCTTCGAGAAGTCTTTCAGCCATATCAAGAGCTGACGAAATCTTTCCTCCGCAGGTCTTATAGAGGTGGTGTCCATCAATTGTCGGAACAACGGACTCCCGCATCTCGTCCAACTTCACTTTGGACAAGGCGGGAAACTCCACATCGATGGAATGTGGGCCTTCCCAGAGGGTCTTTGGAGCCTCAAGCTCGTCTGCTCTCTTCATTATTGTTTCTTCCTCTTTCGTGAGTTTGGTTACCTCGTCAGTCAGCACGTTAGACGGCTGATGAGCCGCTGCTGTACGCCAGAGGATACCTCTGTTTGGAGGAGCCAGTTCCTCTCCAAGCTTGTGGAGCTTGGATCGCGTTTCCGGATCTCGGATTTTCCGGCTGATCTTAATCTGTGGTTTCGGCAGCAAGATGGCATATTTTCCAGGGACTTTTATCTCTCTTGTCAAGACAGGTCTTTTGAAGCGCCTTCTCCGTTCTATTTGAACGATTATTTGCTCCAAGTAGAGGTCTGGTATTTCTTCTTCAGCGATTCTGCCTACTGTACTTCCGATGTCGACGAGTAGGGAGTGAGTTTCAGGGTCTGCTCCCTTTACGAGCCCTTTGTAGATCCCATCAATAGTGAATGGCCATTTTCTTATGATGACATCGTCCAGGCAAGACTGTAGTACTGAGACAAAACCAGTGATGGGTTCAGCTTTTCCTAGGGCTCTGACTCCTTGCAGATCAAGTCTATCGTAAACGTCGAGATCGGGCGGCTCATCATTTCTTTTCAACCGAAATCTTTCTCTCGTGGTGGCTGATGGTTGAGCTATGTCAAAGCCATTGTCGATGAGAAGCTTTGTAATTGCAGTTGAGTAGATGCCTCGTATTCGAACTTTGGCCACTGTTAACCCTCCTTTCAAGCGCTGCCTTTTTCAACGCGATATAGGGTCCTTACTTTCGTGACATGAAACTTCACACCTAGAATTTTTTCTGCAAGCCAAATGTTGGTCTCCAAATGATCTGTCATAGTCCGAGTCAAATAGACGGATTTACCATTAGCCAGAGCAACGTAAGGCACAAGCATGTCGGCGAGGTGCACATCGGTAGTAGCCTGAGATTCAAGCTCTTTGAAAAGGTTCTCAGCAGCCTCTCTTCCTACGACTTCGCTTGGTTTACGGAGTTCGCCGATAGCGTCTCCACCTAGAAGCGCGCCCGAACCCGTTGTTGCCCACAACACGAGGGAGCTACCCTTCTGAAGGGGATTAGACCTGTCATTTAAGACTTCAATCTCTGCCTTGTAATCATGAGCTTCCAGAAACTTGTTCGCAGCGGCAGCTTGACGTTGCGCAACTCTGCGGTCAGCTAGGAATGTACACACAGAGACTCCGCGCAGTTCCTCCAGAGTTCCAAAGTCTTCCAAGCATAATGAACTAAGATTTCGACAAGGCTGGACCTCTAAGAAGACCTCTCCCATACCCTTCGGGTAGTACCCGTATTTTCGAACGGTTAAGGAGGTCTTCAACCCCATCCTTGCAAGAGTTGGAAGAAGGAGGTACTTCAGATAGTTTATGGTGGGGGCGTGGCGAACGTCTGTGCCGCCTTTTGTAACAGTGATATTTACAGGGCGCTTAGCAAAGGCGCAGATGGGGAGGATTGTCAATAGTAGCATGGGGATGCTGCCAGCAGTGCCTATCTCTGCGTGTATCTCCCCGCCCATGATTTCACTCGGTCTGAACAGTAGTTCTTGAGAACCTAGTCTGGCGCCTTTTGTCTCTGCACTGCAGAGCTTTGCAGCTGTGAGTACGGCTTCGAGATGTTGAGGGCGTAAGCCGGGCTGGCTGCGTTTCTGACGGATGTTGTATATGTGTAGCGTTTCACCCAAGATGCTTGCTAGGGCGATGGATTGGCGTAGAATTGTACCGCTACCACTCTTTAGGCTGCCATCGATTTCCAAGCGTTTTGAACCTCTGCTGCTTAGTGATCGTTGATTGCGCGCGGAAAGGTTGCAGAATCCTTCGTCCTACACTTACATGATCTGCTCAAGTTCTCCATGAAATCTATAGAATGCATCCGCCTCTGGAAGCTCTTTCTCTAGTTTCACGATTTTGTAGTATCCCTCAAAATGTCCAGAGTCAGTTTCGGCTATGACATCTACTACCTCGCCCACTCTGAATTTAGATAGCTTTTCGTAGAGTTCTTTTCCTTTCTCATCTAAGGCGATTGCACGAAAATGTAAGTGTTGGTCTGAATCCAAAGCAAGGAATTGGACATTCTTCTCATCAAATTCGGCTGTTTGAAGCAGAAGATACATCTATTACCCTAATGTAAACTTGCACACACTTCCCTATTATTTTTGGGGAAATCCTGCGTCGCGCGCACCTTTGTTTCTTCAAAAAGAGATTCAAACAGGACATGTCAACTTTAATTTTGCTCCCCCGATTCAGACTGCTTGGACGCCAGATTCAACATTCAGATTCTTAACTGGTTCGCGTATAAAATTTCAAATCCTCGAAGAAGGACTTGGTGAAGGCGAATTCGCCATTTCAGAGAAGTATGAATCAGGCTTCATTCAGCCAAAAAATATAGTTATGCGTTTCTTATAAACTACATAAAATAGTTATGCGAGGAGGAATAAAATGAGCGAAAGAAGGCCGACCACGGAAGAAGTGTTGCAGCGAATAGACCAACTTCTCAACGTACTGAACATAATTTCACGGGATCTGGAAAAAATCGCAGAATCCCTCAAAGTTGTAAGCCACGAGGCAGCAGCTCCTGCCGAAGGAGTGCGGCGGGGAATTGACGACGTTCGAATGTTATTTCCCAAGGACTTGGAAGACATGCTGGTCTTTGAAGAGGCTGGAGAACACATTGTCATAAAACCGCGCAGATACTTAGGCTCAGAGAATTTTGCGAAAATCGCTTCGATTGTTCGTGATACGGGCGGAGAATACGTCAGTGCCGGGAAAGAGTCGCATTTTCGTGTTCCACGAGAGATGGAGTAGCACCGAATAGTTCTTGGCGTATGTGTGATATTGCTTCTAGGTGGCAAGAGCTTTTGATAGTTCTTCTAGTCCTTTTTTGTTGTGAAATAGCTTGAGCTTTATCGGCGTTATAGAAATGGCTTTCTTCTTTTTGATCGCGTAAAGATCTGTTCCAGGTGCATCATCTGGGTAGTTCTTTAGTGCCCAATTCATGATCTTGTATCCGCCGTTTTGCTCCGAGTAGATATCGCCATACCCTTTATAGGAAAGGCTAGTAATCTCTACGCTTTTCGAATCAACTCTTTCTGGGACGTTTATGGAAACTATGTCAACTTCTGACGGCATACCCTTCTGCAGCACGTATTTTGCTGCCTTTTGTGCTATGATGGCTGCTAGCTCTAATTGCTTCTCTGTAACCTTATCCTTCTCTGCTTGTTGTTCAGTTATTTCCGCCAAACAATAGGAGACTGCTATGGCGGGAACGTGATGGATAGCTGCTTCTAATGCTGCTCCTAGAGTGCCAGAGTTTAATAGGTCATCTACTGCGAGATTCGGACCAAGATTTATCCCTGCTACGAGCAGGTCTGGCATGCGCTTCAGTATTTTGCTGGTGGCTAGAAGGAAGGCGTCGCCCGGTGTGCCAGTTGTCGCGTATGCCTTTGAGTCGTCTCTAAGTCGGGTCTCCACGATTTCTATTCGTCCAGTTGTCAGGGCTTTTCCTATACCGCTTCTTTCATGCTCAGGTGCAACAACGATGACGTTTCCTAGCTTCTCCAGTCGCTTCTTCAAGGCAAGTAAGCCGACGGACTGGATTCCGTCATCGTTGGTTAGTAGGATGGTGGGCATGTTGTTTCTCCTTGACTTGTATTCGAAGGCAGAAGTTATTAACATGTTGCGGGCGCTTGTTGAAGCACGAACACGCCCTTCTTTTCTTCCCTCCATCTGTACAGTTCTCACCACCGATGTCCATAACGTATCCTAAAACCACTGAACTCCCCAGTGTAGTCCTCCCATTGGACCTCCACCTCGGTTACCCTAGCTGCAGGTGGGCCGCTTCTACAAAACTCAATCAGTGCCTCTACATCCTCCTTTTCCCCTTCAAAGATTGCTTCCACTCTTTCATCTGAAGTGTTTCTCACCCACCCCCCGACATCCCGCCTACTCGCCTCATCCCGAGTCTCCGACCGGAAGAAGACCCCATGGACTCTACCACTAACCAAAACGTGGGCCCTGACCTTCATATTTTCCTCCTCATCCTTGTTCTAGCCATTCTGCTAATTGGATTATGTCAAAAATTAAAAAATTGCTTGATAGTTTCACCTTACTCTCTCCGCCTCGTTTCATGTCGTTGCTTCGGCACTTTTTAAAACTACTTGGAACATGACGCCTTATTAGACAGGTGCGTATTCCGATGCTGTCTACAAATGGGAAGTTATTGGTATACACGCCGCGGTTCTCAACCTATTACGACCGCGCAAAGGTTGTGGGTTCTGCGGTGGCAAAGATTGCGCAGAGGATAAAGATGGAGATCGAGGTTGCTAGTAGAACCAGACTTCTGTCTGTCTACGTTTATTACAGAAGCCGTGATGATGAGGAGATTCCGGTTTACTCTGACTGGGGCAAAGACTGGAACGAAGAGGACGTTTCTCATGCGATCAAGAGTGTGATATTTGCTCTCTCATTTCATCCAAAACACTCGTCTTTGCGGGCTGTAAGGAAAGAACTGTGCGCCTTCTCATAACCGCGTCATCATGCCTTCTTGAATCTAATCGTTTCATCCGATAATTCGAGCTCATAAACCTGGTTAACGTCAAAGCTAATGCCAATCTTTTCGTACTCTTGTTCGGTCAAGAAAAGGATCACCTTTGGGAAAGCAAACTGAGGCTTTGTAGTGAGAACGGGTAGCTGTTGCTGTAGCACTTGAACGATGTCTTGAGCCATTCGTGCTTCTTCTGTTTGAGGCTTTATGGCGAATCTTGGAATCCGATGTTCCTCTATGAGTTCTATACGCTTTCCCAGATTTCCTTGAGGATCCTGTATTGATTCAATTCTCTGGACACGCACACGCACCATAACTGCCACTCAACCACCCATCTCTAACATTGATTGAAGCCTTTATGTATTTCTAATAAGCGAAATGCTCTCACTCCATTTCTATTGTTGCTGGTGGTTTGGGCGTCACGTCGTAGTAAACGTTCGAAACGTCAGGGCTTGTCTCTAGAATCTTTTGCGCGGTCTCATCCAAGGTTGCCCATGGAATCTCGGATACTTTGGCCGATAGGAAATCATAAGTCTGAATTGCTCGTAGGGCAATTACGTAAGGTTTTCTCTCTGTCTCTTCCCGAATAGCATATAAAACTCGAGCCAAAGACTGGCCTTCTCTGATGACTTCGTTTTGGAGAGCGACTAGTTCTTTGATGGATGGTTGATAGACATTACCCTTTTCCGTTAAGACTTTGATTGCTGCAATCTCTCCATAACGTCGTTCACCACCCTTTACACCAGTCGCTTTGTCTCGAAAAACCCTCAAAGAAACGTTTCTCGACGGAACGTTAAGGAATCGGCTTATTCTTTCCTTTATATTCATAAGTCTGGGATAATGAGGCATCTCCTCATTATCGATAATCGCCGCAAAATACTGGCTGGGCTGATGTTTGTCTAATTTTTCCTCGGTAATCAAAGTGGCCTTCTTGAGTAACTCTAGCTTGTCAGCGCGGACTTCTCCAACGACTCTCACTGATAGGCCGGGTCCGGGAAACGGTTGCCTTTCAGACATTTCTGAGGGAACCTTCAAGTGTCTGGCGACTTCCCTAACTTGTGGCTTGTATAGAGAGACAAGAGGCTCGATGACTTGGAATCCGTAGCGTTCAATGGGGTTTATTCCCATCTGTGATAGAACGTTGTGCTGAGTCTTCACGCCGCCGATGGTTTCATCTATATCCGCCCGTATGGTTCCTTGCACAAGAAAACGAAAGCCTTCTTTTTCGGCGGTCTCGCCTAACGTTTTATAGAAAGTCTCTCGAAAGGCTTTGCGCTTCTCCTCAGCGTCGCTAAGTCCTTTCAGAGCAGTCAAAAAGCGTTCGCGGGCATTCAATATCCGCACTGGCAGACTTAAGGGAGGTTTAGAAAGAAGCTGGGCAACCCTCTTTGGTTCACCACTCCGCATGAAGGCGTCGTCAAGCATCACACACAAGAGGTTTTCTCCTAGGGCGCGATAAGTTAACGCTGCGCAAGTTGTGCTGTCGACACCTCCAGAGACAGCGATCAAGGCCCGATCAGTGCCAACGACTTTCTTGATTTGGCCTACCTGTTTTGCCACAAATTTCTCAGGATTAAACTCCCGCAATTTCAATGCTCCTTCCCAGCAACTCATGCGCCATCTCTTTGCTTAAATAAGTGCCGCTTCGAGGCATTCTGTTCATTCCCGTGACTTCTGAGATAGTACTCGCTGAAATAGGCGCACTTAGCTCGTGCAGGTCTCTTAACCTAATGAAGGTTGTTCCTTGGCGTCCGTGCAGGAAGTTTAGGTATTCATTGTAAGATTTCAGGGAAGCTTCGTGACCGTAGGAATTCCAGAGATCACGAGCGTCTCCGGTGACACGATCGATAAAGGTGGCAAATCCTCGAATTTCTTTGTGTGGGTGCGTTACATAGAAAAGAATTAGCTCGGTATTCTTGGGGCCGACCAATCCTTTGCGAACAAACGCTTGAATATTTTTGCCAGCTCTGTTTTGGCTGACAAGTCGCTTCCACCACTTTTCGTTGGCTAGGAGAATGTATGCAAATCTCCTGGGTGGCACTCAAGTCACCTAACTCAGGTTAACATGTAACACCTACGACGGTTACCTTTATAAAAATATGAAGTTGGAGAATGAAGCAGCGAATTTGAAAGTCCGTCCTCAATTGTTACTATGTTCTCATAAAAAACGACGGATAGCAAAGGATTTTTTGTTGGCTTTCTTGTAAGATTTCTTCCTCTTGATAACTTCAGAAAGGTTGTCATTCATTCCTTGAACGCGCTAAAGCTTTTGTGCTCTGATTATGCCTTACATTAAGCTAGAACATACTCTGCAGTTTTTCGGAGGTATCCTGTGAAGCCGGAAGAGTTGAAAAGCGCGGCTCACGCGTTGCGTGAGTTAGGCTTGAGTTTTCAAGAGGTCTCAAATGCCATGGGTGGAGTAGCTAACAATGTGGGCCCTCTGAAGGGTCTGTGGAAAACAAATGACGAATCGAAACTCATCAAAATGGGGCTAGCTTTGATAACTTTTCCGGAGCCAACTCCCATAAGCGAGACTCTCGGTGCGTTTGTGTTGACTTTGGGCATGATCCAGAAAAAGAGGGGCCAGTCAGTGCTACATGTAGATGATGTATACAGCACCTTCCAGGAAGTACTCAAGGGCTTAGATGCCAAAACAAAGAAGTGACTAGGCAATAGAACGCAGTTACTATCGTGCGTAATTACGCTGAGACAGAGTTCGAGTCTTCTGGAATCTTTGTTGGCGCTTTAGAACGTAAGCAGGGCAAAACAGCTAATACGCGTTAGAAAAGAATGGGACAAGTACTTGAAGCACACAAGAATAGGTGGGTCGCCTTGATTGGTTTCGATCTAGGAAAGGATAATGCCTATCGAAATTTTGAGTGGAGGATACCCAAGACGTACAACATCGCCGAGGAGGTGTGCGACAGACACGCCGCTGTAGAGAACAAAGTTGCGTTATTCTACGAGGACGAGGAGGGGAACAAAGAAGCATATTCCTTCTATAAGATTAAGTGCCTCTCTGACCAATTCGCCTACATCTTAACGAGTTTGGGCTTGAGAAAGGGCGATCGAGTTGCCATAGCCCTCCCTCAGAGGCCAGAGAACGCCATATCGCACCTTGGCGTGCTCAAGATGGGAGGCATCTCAGTGCCGCTGTCCACGCTTTATGGTAAAGAGACACTAACTCATTGTCTTCGAAACTCGAGGCCAAAGGCGATCGTGATTGAAACAGAAAAAAGGGGGAGATTATTAGAAATCAGCAAGAAGCTTCATGGGCCAAGTCACGTGATCGTCATTGGAGAGACACACAAAGACGAGTTAGACTTCAAGAAAGAGTTGAAGCATGCGCCCTACCACTTTAAAAGAGTGAACACCAGTGCCGATGATCCTGCGATGATCTTCTACACCTCAGGTACAACAGGGCTCCCAAAAGGCGCCCTCCACGCTCATAGATTTCTGATTGGACGTCTACCAGGCTTCCAACTTGCACACAACTCGTTTCCCCAAAAAGGTGACCTGTTCTGGAGTCCAGCCGACTGGGTCTGGGTTGGCGGATTAGTGGACTGCCTTTTTGCACCATGGGTTTACGGGGTACCCGTTGTCGCATGCAACAGGAAGAAATTTGATCCTCACCAGAGCCTCTGCCTTATAGAGGAGTACGGTGTCCGAAACTCGTGTATCCCTCCTACAGCGCTAGCGATGATGATGAAAGAGGTTGAAAAGGTCGCCAGGAAATACGACATTAATCTCAGGAGTGTACACAGCGGTGGCGAGCACCTTTCATCAGTGATATTAGAGTGGGCTGAAAAAGAACTTGGCGTCGCAGTGAACGAAATATACGGCCTAACAGAGGCCAATTTTCTCGTAGGAAACTGCCAAAGCATGGAGACTAAGCCTGGATCCATGGGCAAACCCTATCCAGGCCATAACATAGAGATACTTGACGAAGGCGGGGAAACACTCCCGCCCGGAAAGGTTGGCGAGATTGCTGTCTCCAAGGAAGACCCAGTCATGTTTTTGGGATATTGGAACAACCCTGAAGCGACGAAGAAAAGCTTCAGAGGCAATTGGTTTCTCACAGGCGATCTCGCGTATAAGGACAAGGAAGGATATTTCTGGTTTGTGGGTCGCAAGGATGATATCATCATAAGCTCCGGATATCGGATAGGTCCTGTCGAAGTCGAAAGTAGTATAATAAGGTACGGCGCTGTCGAGGAGGTGGCGGTGGTGGCCAGTCCAGACGAGATGAGAGGAAATATCGTCAAGGCGTTCGTCAAACTCAAATCAGGCTACAAACCCTCCCCAAAGATCATGAAAGGGATCCAGGAGTCGGTGAAAGAAGACGTAGCGTTGTACGCGTATCCCAGAGAAATCGAGTTCGTAGATGAGATTCCAAAGTCTATCACAGGTAAGATCAGAAGAGACGAACTCCGAGAACGAGAATTGCTAAGGAGAGCATAGAAACACCCGATGGGCGCCATACCGCTACTCTTTGAGCAAAAGACGAGATAGTAAGACTATGAATGGCATATTTCTGAACTGCGACATCAAAGTTCGGGGTTTCTAGGACTCTTCTCAACAAAAGTTCGAGGTCTATAGAAACGATTTCCTTAAAAGACCGTCTCTCCAAGCTTATTTTGGTGAAAAACCTTGAAAATGAAGAGAAAAACCTCTTTGGCGACGTTGCTGTCAGTCTCCTTGATCTTATCAATGCTCTCCTTCGCGATTCTTCCAGCGACTGCAGATGACCAATCGATGCCAATCAGTATCGACGAAAACTACAGACAACGTTGGATCCGCATCAAAACAGACCTTATAACGATACTTTTCCCTGCCAGCGGCAAGAAGCCCATGTTCTTGTGGTGGTATTCCAACGAAACGAACAACGTCTACGTAGTGAAGTATAAGGGTCTCATTGAATTCCTTACCTTCGATGCACCTTACTATTTGCGCAAATATGAAGCAGGCGGCTTGACGATCCAAGAACGACTAGAAGCAAAATACGCAATGTCTGGGACTCATCGAACTATGATCCAGAATAGGATTCGTGAATACCTAGGTCGACTCTTAGGGTTGCATCCGGCTTTCCTACCTTTCAGTGCATGCGTTTGGAACTTAACAGGACCTATCTTAGTTCCAAAGGGAGACAACATATGCTGCGTGTCTTTCAACTTCACGTTGACCAAAGCTCCTGCGATATTCAGCTTTGCAGAGAAGAACGTGATAATCCGTTGCAGGTTCTATAATGGTACAGTTGAGGAAAGCGCGGGCACATACACCTACACAGTTGGCGCAGGCCAAATGAAGATGGACCTAGTTGTCAAAAACTGGACTTGGAACATAGACAAACTGCAGCCTCTCTTTGACGTACTGGAAGAAGAATATGAGGTATATATTCCTCCCCACAAAACTGGGCTGGCTCTATGGATTAACCTAGCCTCAATCAACATCGTTGACCTTGAGCACGCCGAAGACGACATTGCAGATCCTCTTGACAACTCAATAGAAGCAGCTGCCAGAGTATGGGCCACCGCTTCTAGGATGATTTTCAACAACAAAGCCTATGGACTGGCACAAGACGATACAGCTACAGGGGCAGATGAAAAGCCAATACCACTCCGATATCGTCTCAGAGAACAATTGAGGATGCACTTCGCACGAGAAGACAGAACTCTCGCTGGCTTTTTCAGTTTCGTATCAACCGCTGACATAATCGATCCAGCAACTGGAGAGATGACGACGGCGAATGTCACCGCATCTTACGTTGCGGCGGGAGGCCACATGCGCCTATTCTTAGGCTACCCGTATTTTGGCGACAAAACCTTGGAGCATGACCCACTGATAGGCGTTGAATACATTCCCCCGTTCATCACACCATCTCTGGTGCTGATTCTCGTAGCTGCCGCTGGAGCCATAGGAATTGCCTTGGGAATCGCGAAGTGGAAACGGAAGACAGTCAACATGGTTGGAGCAAACTAAAGCTCCCCCTTTTTTATCCATCCCACTTGATGTTTCGATAGCATTTAATCAGGCTGTCCCAATAATCGAGAGTAATGGCGTACTCGGTGAGGCACTCCTTGTTGTACTTCTCAATCTCCTGATCTAGTCTCTTCTTGAGCTTCTTTTTCTTCTCTTTGTCTGTTTCCGCGAGATACTCAATCAGTAGATTGTAGACTCTGGAGTCTAGGAATTTCAGCAGTACCTCTGCTTCCTTAGCCTTCTCTTTGCCTCTCTTGCTTGTCAACGTAGAATCTAATAATGCACAAGCCATGCAAGGACTATAATCGTTGTTTCATCTGGGGCAATATGCTGAAAACAGATAGAAGAAACAT
>JGI2172J19969_10000304_pt1 | contig 20771 bp, 21 predicted proteins | sample DeeMarSWOR230_32_FD_19969 | JGI IMG/M metagenome (IMG submission 19969)
CCTTTCTTTCTCTCAATTTGCTTAATACCTATTTTGAACTACGATTGCGTGCACTAGTTGCTGTAGTTCGTTTATGTATTTTATGTGCATACTTGGAAAGCCGGTATGTATGACGTACTAAGCCTTTGTTATTTTCCAGGGACTATGCTCGGGTGAAACGTATTTCTATCATGGATACTTGAAACATAAAGCGCAAGAATGATTTTGACCCTTCGAACCTAATCTGGATTACGTTGAAGAAAAAATACTTAAAAATCCCGAGAACCGTCTAACTTGACAACGTGGTCCATGGAGGCTGCGAGTTTCCTTACCATCTCTTTTTCTCGATCACTTATCCCCGCTCCATAGTCTTCTTCCAGCCTAACTCCGAAATATGCGCTAGCCAAGAACGTCTCCGTCAATCTCATGCAATTAGTAATCTTTTCCAGTCTGCCTAAATGAAGATAGAGGGTGACATCATTTATAACAAGAACTTTAGTTGGTTTTTCAAGGAACTCATCAAGTAATCGCTCTATTGCATTTTTGTTTCGTCTAGCGTATTCTATAACCTGTGTGTTACTGATGCCCATTGTTCTCGGAGCATACACCTTGGCTGGCGAAAGATATCTCAATTTGCTGTTTAAACTTAAATATTCAGACAACCTACCACCTATTTCACCTATCGCCTCCGGAGCCATATCAATCACTGTTATTTCCTTAGGCTCAATGAATAGCATTAATTTTTGAACCATTCTAGCGGTTAATGAAGTCTTTCCAGAGCCAACTTCACCTAGTATCAACACTTTTTTGCCAACGATTTCTTTCGGCTTCAGCTGGTCCTTTCTTTTACTCTTCGCCAAGCAACGTCTCCTTGCGTATTCCCATTCTATATAAAATCAAAAGAATAGAGAAGCCAAGAATACAGCCAGAAACAGAACTGAGGGCCCATCCAGCTCCAAAAATTAAGTAGGCAAGCAAGGGACCTTGCTCACCCAATAAGTCTAGGGTTCTTTCGATCCGAAACCAGGGAGCCACTAAGTAAAGCGCTAACGTAGCACCTATAAGCACTGTGCCTATTGGCTCTGTGAGAGCTGATGCTAAACGAATTTTCTTGTTTAACTTGAACCTTTTGAGAAGCCAATATACTAATCCTACGACTATGCCTCCTGGAATTCCGCCGGGAAAGGCATAGATTGTACCTATTCCTAGAGCGATTCGAATACTCCCTATTATGATTGCAGCTATAGAGGCCCAGAATGGGCCTACTAGCACTCCCAAAAGCGCGTTTACTGTGTGCTGAGTCGGATTAGCTTTGCTGCCTAAGAATTCAAACCAAGCAAAAGGCGCTATCGCAACTGCCAAAGCTGAGAAAACAGAAATCATAGCTAGCTTTTTGATATGTATAGTTTTCTCCTTCACGATTCGCTCATCTCCTTCGCAAGTTGTATGGTTATTTTGGCCACATCATATGCTTGCTCGCCGAAAATGACTATCATAGGCTCTTTTCCAATTTCGCCTCTGTGATAAATTACATCTGGAACTTTGCCAGCTCGCTTTATAGCCTCTTCCACTCCCCATGATATGGTCATCCCTTCGATTTTTTTAATCTCTTCTGGCTCCTCTTTTCTGTCGTAGAATGATATTTCAAGCCCGTGCTGCTTAAGAAAGCTCAGGATCCTTTCTGAAAATTTCAAGTTGATTGATGCTCTTTTGTTACGGTCGTGTTCAGCTATCGTGAGTAGATATCTGGCCAGATGAGAAGAACTGCCGAAACTGATGCTGCCTGCAGCCTTAACTTTTCCAACTGCTCTGACAAGTCTGCCTTCAATTGCCGCTACGTCATTTAGAGTCTCTACATATGGAACTGCCATAGCAACGTTCATACCTACTTCTGGCACCAGTTTGAAAATTTCTGGCGACGTTTCAAGCATCTGTTTGGCCTCTTTGACGTTCTTCAAAACGTGATATCTTGAACCTTCTTGGTAGAGAGACGCTAAAGGATTAACTGGACCATGGCCTTTTCCTATGTTGAGCCCAAACCTTATTGCCAGCGTAATGAATTTCTTGGCACTCTTAACGGCGAGGGGAACATCTTTGCCTTTAGCGAGCTCAGCAACGATAGCAGCTGAGAAACTGCAGCCAGTTCCATGTGTATTTTTCACATCCAACCAAGGAGTCTCAAAAATTTTGTACCTGCCCTTATAATAAAGAACGTCAGTGGCATATTGCAGATATAAATGACCGCCCTTAACGACAACCGCTTCAGATCCCATTTCAGAGATTTCTTTAGCCGCGGTTTTGGCATCTTCAAGATTTTCAATTGTTCTGTTTGTTAGTTTTTCAGCCTCAAATTTGTTGGGCGTTACGACGGTTGCTCTGGGCAAAAGATGTGTTTTTAAGAAGTCCATTGCTTCAGGCTCTAAAAGGGGAGTACCAGACTTGGCAACCATAACGGGATCGACAACAAGCGGAAACTGATACTTTGAAATCTCAGAATCTACGGTCTTAATTATTTCTTTTGTATGGAGCATCCCTGTTTTTCCAGCATCAATACCCATGTCTTCAGCCACCGCCTGAATCTGCCTTCTGATGATTTCACCTTCCAAATCTACAATTGCTGCGACCGCTTGAGTGTTTTGAGCAGTGATGGAAGTGATTACTGTCGTGCCGTGAACACCAATGGCGGCAAATGTTTTAAGATCCGCTTGTATTCCAGCTCCTCCTCCAGAGTCACTTCCAGCGATCGTTATTGCCACTGGAATTTTGCCTTTTCCCCTTTCGATGCCAAACATTTCATACACCTCTCAAACGATTATCAGGAACCAGCTTGCATTTGTCATAGACATTGGCCCTCAGCCTTCAATGCCTCTTTTAAAACTTTTAATGCACAATATTCAGAACACATTGAACATGTTTCTGGGCGTTTTGCTTTCACACGACTATGAATTCTCATGGCTTTCTCAGGGTCCAGAGCATTCTCAAATTGTTTTTTCCAATCGAGGTTTGCTCTAGCTTTTGACATGGCCAAGTCACGAGCCGCTGCTTTGAACCCGAGTTTTACAATGTCAACGGCATGCGCTGCTATTTTCGTAGCTATCACTCCTTCTTTAACATCTTCCAAGTGGGGGAGGCCTAAATGCTCAGATGGTGTTAAATAACAGAGAAAATCCGCGCCAGCAAGTCCAGCGAGAGCACCTCCAATGGCTCCAACAATATGGTCGTACCCTGGCGCTATTTCGGTTACAACCGGACCAAGAACATAGAACGGAGCGCCTTTACATATGGATTTTTCAAGCTGAACGTTAGATTCTACATGATTTAGTGGGAGATGTCCTGGGCCTTCAACCATAGCCTGTACGTCTGCAGCCCTCGCTTTTTCCACAAGTTCCCCTATGGTGAGCAGCTCTTGGATTTGAGGCCAGTCCGTAGAGTCGAAAATGCATCCTGGTCTGAGACCATCTCCAAGGCTTAAAGCAAAATCATATTCTGCAGCTATTTCCAAAAGATAGTCATAGTTTGCATACAATGGATTTTCCTTCTTATTATGAAGAATCCATGCAGTGAGGAAAGTTCCTCCGCGGCTTACAATTCCCATCATGCGAGGATGTTTGGCAATTCGATTTACGATTTGNTGGGTTACTCCGCAATGTACCGTCATGAAGTCAACTCCATCCTTTGCGTGTCTTTCTATGGTGTTGAGAATGTCGTCTTCAGTCATGTGAATTATTGCTCCCTTTTCCTTAGCCGCTTTGATAGCCGCTTGATATATAGGAACTGTCCCAACTGGCACATTAACGGCCTTTAATATTGCTCTGCGGGTTTCGTCTATGTTGCCGCCGATGCTGAGGTCCATAATGGTGTCTGTGCCATACTTAACTGCGATTTTTGCCTTTCTAATTTCCAAGTCAGGGTCGCACATGTCAGGGCTTGTACCAATATTCGTGTTGATTTTGGTGCGCAGTCCTTGGCCGATTCCTATTGGATGAACATTTTCATGTTGAACATTTCGAGTTATGATCATCGTTCCCTTTGCTATTCGCTCACATATTTTTTGAAGTAGTTCATCTTCATCTTTTGCAACTGTACGCATTTCCTCTGTTATCTGTCCTTTTTTTGCAGCTTTGATTTGAGTGGTCAAATCTGATTTTTCACTCCAGAGCCGAGAAAAGCGAGGTTAGCCTTGAGTTCTGACTGCGTTAAATTTGTCCGTCATTTAACGCACACTCCCTACGCCGGTATTACCCGGATCAGGTTATTGGGGGTCGGTGGTCTTCGGTCACCCTCTCAGCCGGCTAACCCAGCTCCCCCGGTGCCTAGCGGAGATTCAAATAGATTCTTGGATTTAAAGCTTATCATTCAGGACATGCTGCATTGCTAGATGCTTCTAACGTAATTTTCGGTTTCTAAGAGAAGTTTTCCAACATCTGTCTCGGTGTGCGCGACGCTTAAGGCTCCAGTTTTTGTTGGGAGGAAGAATACTCCGTTAGCAATGAGGTACATGTGATATTGCGTCAGTTTTTCACGGTTTGCCCTGAAAACAGCATGAATATCTTTTACCTTTTCGTCAGTAAAATGGGTGTTGAAAAGAGAGCTTGCACCGACGACTTGTACGTCTAGATATTTTTGTTCAAAGATATTATCAAGTTCTTGTCTCAGTTTGTCCCCTCGCTTGTTTAGCTTGCTGATTATCGTGCCATCTTCTAATGTTTTTAACGTAGCTAAACCCGCGGTCATAGTAACCGGATTAGCGCAGAAGGTTCCGCCGTGGAAAGAAAACTTGGGGCGTTCATAAAGAAGGGGGTCCATAAGTTCCATGATTTTTCTTGATCCAGTGATTGCTCCAACAGGAAAGCCTCCGCCCAAGATTTTTCCAAAAACTGTGATGTCTGGCAACACATTGAAGAATTGCTGTGCCCCGCCTGGTGCAAGTCTAAATCCGGTGATAACTTCATCGAAAACAAGTAAAGCACCGTTGTTAGAGCACAACTCTCTTAGCGCCTTCAAGAATTCTTTTTCAGCCGGGATGCAGCCTCCCGCTCCTTGCACTGGTTCAACAACAACCGCTGCAAGCTTTTCCTTTTTCATCATCTTCTCCACTCTGTTAATGTCGTTGAATGGCAAGACAATTGTGTCCTTTAAAGTTCCTTCTGTTAGCCCACTAGATTCAGGAATCTCAAGTGGTGGTTTGACTGCCACATGCAAAGCATCGTAACCTCCATGCCAACCTCCTTCAAACTTTGCGATTTTTTCTCGTTTTGTAAATGACCTAGCCAGACGGGTTGCGTACATAAGGGCTTCAGTTCCAGAATTGGTGAAGCGCACCATTTCAGCGCTTGGAACCATCTTCACGACTTGTTCGGCTAAGGTTATTTCCAGCTCGTGGCATGTTCCGTAATGTGTTCCTTTTTCAATTTGCTGCATGACTTTTCTCATGATTTTTGGTGGGCTGTGACCCAGAATAAGTGCGCAGTGCCCCATCCAAAAATCGATGTATTCGTTTCCATCTACATCAACAAGTTTGCTTCCTTTCGCTTTCACAGTATAGAAAGGATAGGGCTCCATGTGACGTATGAAATAGGAAACTCCAGCTGGAAAAACACGCTTTGTCCGTTCATATAACCGCTTAGACTTCTGAGTCTTAGCTAGATAGCGATTCAACAAAGCAACTCCTGTTTATTGTTTCTAGCGTTTTCCATTTAAAACATTGTCTTCTTAGAGTTAGGGATTTAATATTAAAGCATGGGGCAAATCTGTTTTCTTAGTTCGTTAACGAGTTTTTCAACAAGTTTTCTCTGAAATCGCATACTTCAATGTTCATAAAATTAAGTATTATATTAGCTATTCTTGAGTTTTACACTGCACACTTATGTTATTGTGGAAAATCGGGTTTGACTGCTTTCTGAAGCCTCCACTTGCCAACGAGGTCTTTCTTGTAGTAATGGTACAAGCCGCATCTTTGGCATTTTAGCATCTTTCGGCCTTTTTTGAAGTCAATTTCGTAGACCTCTAGAGGGTAACCGCAGTTTTTGCATTTATTCGTCTTAAGTTTTTGGCCGAACAGTGATTCGTGCAGGGTTTTTCCAACTTCTGCCACGCTTTTCACCTTTAACGTGAAATTGAAAATGGTTGGTTTTAAACGTTTATACTATCTAGAAATATTTTTCCTAATTATTAGCATGAACTTGTGTATCTTCAACGTGAATCCTATGTTTTTATTTTTCAAATTCCACAGGTTTTTAGATTGCAACATTCATTTAAATCACTTAAGAGCATGCTCTCTATTTCATGCATAAAATGCCCTTTCTCTAACTTAATCGTAAAATAGGAGTTCTCTAAAATAGCTTTGAGCAAAGATGGTAATTGAAAGAAAAATTCTGGTTTCATTGTTAAAATTATCGAGGCAAGGACCGTTTCGGAAAGAACTTCTTAGTAAGGATTCCCGAATTCCAATACTGGTTGGTAATGAAATTTTGCAGAAACTTGTTCAAGACGGGCTTTGTCAACAACGTCGAGGCGTGGTCGAGGCAACTTCAACTCAACGTGTAAAAATTGCAGTTTGTGCCATTCGGCTAGGCGCAGATTTTGAACGCGTATGTAGCTTTCTTCAGTGGAGGGAGTTTGAAAACCTAGCCGCTGAGGCTTTCAAAGCCAACAATTACGATGTAACAAGCAATCTCCATTTTAAGCATGCAGGAAAGCGGTGGGAAATCGACCTTTTGGCATGTATGGAGCCTCTAATCGTTTGTGTAGACTGCAAACATTGGCATCATGGCTGGAGCAGAGCCGCAATAATGAAAGCGGTTGAAATGCAGACAAAGCGAACCAAAGCCTTGGCAGACGTTTTTCCTATGATTTATGAAAAAATAGGATTAGAAACATGGAAGCATGTTCTATTCATTCCAACAGTATTATCGCTTACACAAGGATCCTTTAAATTCCACAACAAAGTTCCAATAGTCCCCATTCTACAGATACAAAACTTTCTAAATGAACTGCCAGCCCATAGACTTTTATTGACACATTTCTCGATAGAAATTAANTCTGAAAGGCATAAATTGACTAAATACTTGCANTAAGTTCAGTCAAAAGATTTTTTCTGGAAGAAANTGACAAAATCAGTGTAATTTGATTAGCCACAAGTTTCTTTTTNATCTATTTTAATTCAAAAAATCTACGTGCCAAATGCTGTTATATATAAAAGAAATCATCTTTGCTTCAAGCAAGTGGTTCTTAAACGTTTATGTAAACAACAGCNCACGCGTTAACATGTCGAGTTATCAAAATGCTGAGAATTCTTGTTAGATTGTCCAGTAAGAGAAAATCTGCAAATCCTCTCTTTGTAGTTGTGTCTTAAGAAAACTTCTCACATCATCATCTTCAATAAAGCGATTGCCTTTCCTATCGGTGTGAATGGGAATTCCTGTTTTTCTCAGCTTGTTGCCTTTTGCACAATCTGTGAAAATATACTGTGCACCTTCATCCGGTAGAATTAGCTTGAGGGCTGTTAGGTTCCTAGCTGGAATGCTTTGCGCAATAATGAAAACGATACTCTTCGTCTCCTTTTCGATAGCTAATCTTTTGAACTCTTCCCGTGTTTTGACTCGAACATTTTTTCCCATATGTTCAAACTCTTTTTTTCGCTGCACTTCTGGTGTTTTCACTTCTTAAATTTCCTTTTGTTCCTTGGAAATAGATGGCGTGTTCGTAAACCAAACTTGACCAATGACAGCATTAATGGAACTTCCATCAGAGGACCTATTACTGTAGCTAAGGCAGCGCCTGAATTAAGTCCATAAAGGGTTGTTGCTACTGCAATTGCCACTTCGAAGTGACTGCTTGAACCAATAAGAGTAGTGTCTATTGAGGTTGCGTAGTCCCAGTTTGACAGCCAAGATATTCCGTATGTTATTGTAATCATTGTTGCGTAGATGAGCAGATTTGGCGCCGCCAGGTAAGCCACTAGAAGCGGATTGTTGAGGATGATTTCTCCCTGGAATGAAAACATGACGATCAGAGTAAGTAACAACGCAATGATGGATATCTTACGCACAAGTTCAAGATAAGTGCGGTCGAACCACTCTTTCCCTTTTCTGCCTACTAGCAGCTTTCTGGAGAGTGCTCCTAAGGATACTGGAAGGGCTATGAAGAAGATTACGCTCATGGCGATTAAATCCCATGGAACACGTATGCCGCTTACGCCAAGATAGAATGCTGATTGAGGCGCGTAAAGAACTAGCATTANTAGCGCGTTGATGGCTGTGTTTATTAGTCCCTGTGCTAAGTCCCCTTTGGCCANCATGATCCACCACATGACCATAGCAGTGCATGGNGACATGCCGAGAAGTATGACCCCAGCGATATACTGNGGATTTCCTTGAAGAATCAGGTTTGCGTAGANTGTCATTAAAGGCGGAGTAATGACCCAGTTTGCAATTATAGTGAGAAGCATGGGTCTAGGTTTCCTCACNGCCGTCTTAACATCACTAAAGGCAATGCCCACTACAGTGGGGTACATCATGAAAAACAAGCAGACGCCGATGGGAATCGATAACTGAGCGAACTTCAAGGAATCCAAATATTGACCAAAGCTTGGAAGGAACNTTCCTANTAAGAGCCCNACGACTATACAAACAGCGATCCACAAAGTAAGGTATTTCTCGAAAATTCCTAGAGTCACACTCTTTTTGTTACTCATCTTGTGTTCTCCTTGCAAGAGAGAAAAGAGAGTAANAGATTTAAATATTTAAAAATATCTATTTGATTAGTTNTAAGTCAGGTCGTCANGAAAGATNAGAACGGAGATACTAAATTGAGTAAAGAAACTGTTGAAAGATTGATTACCTCTGGGATCTGTCCTGCAGAAAGTGCATCTAAATACATTGAGCAGCTTGAAGCACTTTCGGCAAGCATTTCTTGGAAGAAATTAAAGGAAGAAGCTAGGCTTTTCAAGGCTTTTTCAGATCCTACAAGATTGAAAATTCTAAAGCTTTTGACCTTCAGAAAGATGTGTGTTTGTGAATTAAACTTGGCAATTGATACCTCGCAACCGACAATTTCTCATCATTTAAATATTTTAGAAAACGCAGGGCTAATCAGTGGTGAAAGACAAGGGAAATGGATGTTCTATTCTATTTCAACTGACATGGTTTTTCATATCCTGAAGAAGTTTGAAGAGCTCGATATTACATTCAGAAAATGATATGAAAAACATTTGTGCCGAACTGGCAAATCTATGTGTGCCTCAAATCCATAAGAAAACCGCGTCTTTTCCATAGTTAGAATGTCAAAGGACTATCCAATTATTTCAATTTGTATTCCAGTTTGTCCTGGTAGCCCCCTTCGGAACCGAACTCTCACCAGCCCGTTCTTTCCATGAACGGCTACAATTTTGCCCCTGATCGTGCGTTTTCCAACAGGCCACGCAACTTTTCTGCCCAAAAATCGAGCTGCCTGCTTAGCTGATTTGACATCTGCAAATTTGACAATGTATTCTTTTGACCGTTGAGCCTTGGGGCCCGTTCTGTAATTTACAATTACTCCTCTAAGAGTTTTCAACATATCTTCAGACTCGCCCAATAATGATTCACCAACCTTCTCAAATAATAAAGAAGCTTTTAATCTCTGCGTTTTTCAGAGAAAGATAAAGGAAGATTTTTTCATGCAAGGATGAAGATGTTTCCGCAACCCTCTCTTTTCTGTTTTACGGAAGGCACGGTGCGTGCGCATTTGGAAGATATGAAGCTACAAAGAGATTAATGAGGAAAATACATACAACTATCCCTAGCCCTCTATGGGTTAGAGGATGTGAAGCGGATGTTTAGCACTGTGGCTGAATGCAGTAAATGTGGAAAAAACTTTCCATCTGATAAGGTTTTGACGGTATGCACAAAATGTGGTGGAGCGCTTTTATTTCAATATGACTTAGCTCGAGTTGCTGAAAAAATTTCTAAAAAGATCTTAGAGAAAAGAAAAGACACTTTTTGGAAGTTCATAGAATTGCTTCCTCTTTCGTCACCTGAAAGCATAGTTTCTCTCGGAGAGCCATACACTCCATTGCTCCGATTTCCAAAGAGTTGCAACACGAAACTCGAAAACGTGTACATTAAGGATGATGGAAGGCTTCCGACTGGAACGTTTAAAGCCAGAGGAATGGCTGTGGCAGTTTCTAAACTTAAAGAGTTAGGTGTAAAATGTGTTGCAATACCGTCTGCTGGAAACGCTGCTGCGGCTCTTTCTGCTTATGGAGCAAAAGCCGGAATGGAAGTTTATACATTTATGCCGAAAGATGTTCCTGAAAGCATCCTCAAAGAGTGTGTGTATACGGGGTCTAAAGTGTATCTTGTTGACGGATTGATAAATGATGCAGCTGAAATTGCTAGAAAACTTAAGGGAAAATACGGATGGTTTGATATTTCGACCAATAAACAGCCTTACAGATTTGAAGGCTACAAGGCTATAGCATTTGAAATAGCGGAACAGCTCAACTGGAATTTGCCAAATAGCATATTTTTCCCCACGGGGGGAGGAGAAGGAATCATAGGTCTCTGGAAAGGGTTCAAAGAATTAACTGAGCTCGGCTGGACTGATAAGATTCCACGTTTGATTGTTGTTCAGTCTTCGGGTTGCGCCCCGCTTGTAGAAGCATACAATAAAAACGAGACTGAAGTAAAAGAAGCGTGGGAAAAAGCTGAAACTGTAGCCTCTGGTTTAAGAGTTCCCCGTCCATATGCGAGTTATCTTATATTGCGAGCAGTAAAAGAAACGAAAGGAATTGCAATAGCAGTAGACGACGAGGAAATAATTTCATCGATGAAGGCTTTCTTCAAGACGGGTATTTATGCATGTCCGGAAGCAGCTTCTACTCTGGCAGCGTTAAACAAAATGGAGAATGAAGAAGAATTTGCCACCGAGGAAAACGTACTTCTGTATCTAACAGGCAATGCAATAAAATATTTTGATCTAATGGAAATAAAAAAGAATGAAATTCCAGTATTAAGAAAAAACGCGATTCCCGACAAGAGTTACCTTACCGGCACTTCATAAGAAAGTTATTTTACGCCACACATTTTTTCAGGCTAAAGTTGCCCTTGTCTCTTTTTAAAATACGTTCTTTATTAGGTAATTTCTCCTTTTCCCATTTTTCCCAACGAATCTCTTTGAATATCCATTTCTTGCCCATATGTGCCGCTAACACTGCATGCTTAGATTCTTTTGGAATAGGAATCAACTCTTTGAGGAAACGAAACAACTTGTCAATTTGCCTTCTAGGAAAATAAGCGTAATAATCAACATTCTTCACTTCAAAAGCATAGAAGTGTTCACCGCGCCGTGCCATGATGTCGGGTAAAGGATTTATGCTTGGGTTGCTGACAGGCACGCGCACAGCGTTGTAGCCATTCTTTTGAAGCATCTTAACCAGAACAGCTTCGTTGCGAAAACCTCTCCTGCGTCGCTTCCGAAGATCATTATTGGTATATCTTTTCGGCATATTTTTCGCCTGCAATGTCCATTGATTTTGGTATCAGACTTAAAAAATTATGGTTTTTTAGCAGTTTTCCATGATGGAAAAGGCTTAAAAGCATGGGAAATTAAACACTTTAACATAAAGTGTTCAAAAGATTTTATGGTGCTGGAGACATGGGAAAATACAAACATGGAAAACAGAAAAGCGAAATGGAAAAGGAAACGTTCTATGAAATAATGGAGCATGGAAGCTTCGTTAAACCACTGATGCATCGGGCCTTCTTAGCTCTGCTCTATTATGTTGGCTGCAGAAAAGCTGAGGCTTTGGAATTAACTACGAGAGACTTCAGAATCACAGATGATTTTTTGTATGTGAATATCCCGGCTAAGAAACATGGTATTGAAAGGTCACCTTTCAAACTTAACCGCAAGTTGCCTTACGTGGAATTAATTCTCAAAAGAGTAAAAAGTACAATGAAAAGCAAAAGGGTCTTTCCTTTCAACCCAGTAACCGCATGGCTCATAGTTAAAAGAGTGGCTCCAAAAAAATATCCACATTACTTTAGGCTTAACAGAACCGTGAAGTTCCTCAACAACCCAAACGTAACCTTAAACGAAATAAGACAATGGATGGCATGGAAAAGTATAGACACCGTAAACAACTACCTAGGCTACTCAGAAAGGACAATCGGAAAACTAAGCCAACAACTTGAATAGGGCATTACAGATGTTTTCTTAGACTATGTAGTAGTCGACAACTTTTTTCATTCTTTTTGGCGTGTTTTCGTCTACTATTCGCTTAAGTAAACGAATAATCTGAGGTTGGAAGCGTGCTAGATCTGTAAGCGTGACTATACCAACAAGTTTTCCTTCTGACACCACTGGAAGCTTTTTCACATTATTTTCAAACATGAGTTTAGCTGCTGCTACAAGATCAGTTGTAGGTGCGGTTGTTATGACTGGCGTGGTCATTATTTCTCTTACCTTGGTCTTCTCTGGATTTCTGGATTCACCCAAAACTCTTTTCAGCATGTCACGTTCGGTTAAAATGCCAACCAATTTGTTTCCCTTCATAACAACCAAGCAACCTATCTCATGTTTGTTCATAATTTCTGCTGCTTCTTTTACTGCAGCATCTGCATCAACCGTAACTACGTCTTTAATCATGACATCTTCAACTTTAAACGACATAGAACGCACCAAACCTATGTTGTTTAGTCTAGATTTATAAGGTAATCTCACAGAACTGCACTTGTGTATGCTTTTGTATCCATTGAGAAACGCATGGTTCACCAGAAATTTTGAGGATCAACAGATAGGTAAAAGAGGCTTAATTTGAAGCGTTTTAACATGACTCATGTATTCTTCGTCATTTTATGNAGGCAAACCCGTGCGAATCTTCCATTCTCTTTCATGAGAGAAATGGTATTAGGTGATATTAGTGAATTAGGTATTAATGTCGTCANGGATCATCACTGAGCCTCACTAAAACCGGTAAGAGTTTCACTGGATACAAAAGCATCAACAGGTTCTTATTACGTATTTGTTATGAGAGCTATCTGATTTGAGTTTCAAACCGTTTACCTCGGTTGGTTGGCAGAGAAAACTTTCATTTTAACTGTGGGAAAAGATATGTTTCTCGCAAAATTGAATTGACAATAGTTTTATTCTTTTTAGTAGTATTAATGCAAGTTGTGTTCGGAGGATTAAAGAATGAAAGTCTTTAATGAGAGTTTCAGGTTTTCCACGCGCGGTGAAATCGATTTTGCAGACCTTACAGATGAGGTTCAGAATATAGTAGCAAACTCGGGTGTTAAGAACGGCTTAGCTCACGTGTTTGCGCCCCATGCAACTGGTATCTTAATCCTAACTGAATACGAGCCCAGCCTAATGGCGGACTTGAAGAATTTTTTGGAAAAACTCATTCCGAAACGCGGGTCTTATCGGCATCCGTCAAACGCTCATTCTCATCTTCGATCAGTGTTTCTATGTCCAGATAGAACTCTGCCGATAGTTGACGGCCGAGTCGTTTTGGGCACGTGGCAATCTTTGGTGTTTGTTGAGACCGATGTGTATCCGAGACAAAGAACAATCGTAGTTCAAGTAATAGGCGAATAGACTTCATTGGACCTGACTTGTTCTCGGTATGATTACTCCTCTGAATGCTCTATTTTTTCTCCAATACTATACAGGAAAATGCGGGCTGAAGAAGGCCCTACACGACTAAATATTTTGCCTAGCTTTTTAATGATCAGATCATAGTTGTTAGATTTGTCTAGACCGTCAATAAAACGTTGAAATGACCCGAACTCCTTTATGATTTTTTGGAACTTTCTAGCGTTATGAATTGTTGCCACAATTTTCGCGCGGTTGCGCACTATTCCCGGATTATTTCTAAGCCGCTCTACATCGCTATCACTAAAACGAGCAACCTCATTTATGGAAAAGTTTTTGAAGGCCTCCCTAAAATTGGACCATTTCTTGTCAATCATTTTCCAACTTAAGCCCGCAATGAAAATGACTCGAGTCATATTCTCAAAGTAGGCATCATCGTTTGGAGGATGTGTGTCTCGATATATCCATGCGGGTGGATGCCACTCTTCACTCATACTTCATCTCCTCTTAGCTTGTTTTATTATATGACCATTTTAACTTTTGTGTCTTGCATGTTGGTGACAGAAATTTTGTTTGTGACATAATTTCGTGGGTCACCAACTATTGTACCTGCATTAGTCTCCATTCTCTGTAGTCTGTGACCACTCTGATGTAACCTTTTAGCATGTTGTCGACCTCTGAGTCTCCTGTATCCACTCGCAGAATTTTTCCTTCAATCCCTTGAATCTTGCTCCTTGTAGCTGCAACAATAATCCTTTCCTTTCCAACGCGCTTGATTATTTTTGGGCTTATCTGCTGGTTTCCTCTTCCGAGCAGCATGCCTTGCCGCCCGATAGGCGACAGTATAATCCAAACATTTTGCCAATCCTTAATCTCTTGTAGCATTCTCTGCTCGTTCACATCTTTAATCACGGTTTTATCTCGGTAAACATCAACTCCAAGTAGAGTCTTCTCTGCGTCAAGCAGATCAGCGATACATCTGATTGTTGTGCCTGGTCCAAGAATATAAGTAGCTTTTGGATCTATGTTTTCCACCACAAAACGCGCGGTTGCCAGCTGATTCTCAAGTTCATCAAGCGTCTCTGGGCTTGCCTGTTTACTGCTTACGAGTCGCATTGGCACGAATGGTCCCTTAAGAAAGCCGTACAGGTTCACTGAAAGTCGGTCTTGTCGAACTGCGTCTTCATCTACGTCCATGATTTCAAAGTCAATTATTTGTGCAGTCTTTTCTAGGAAGGCCTGAACGACCTCTGTAGCATCTAGTGCGTTTGCAGCGAATATGCCACTGTACATTTTGACCCCTGAAGGAACCCCTAAAACCAGTACTCTGTTTGCTTCTCTCATGGCGTTTAATACGTCTCGGGCGGTGCCGTCTCCGCCAACAAAAACTATCAAATCAACCTTAGACTTCACCAAAAATCGAACAGCCAATTTTGTGTCTTCCGCAGTGGTTTTAGACTTGATGGAAATCGGCAAGATTTGGGCTGTCAACCCAGTTGCCTTTACTTCTTCTTCGCCCATTGGAGTTGGACAGGTTGAAATTTCAATTGAAGCCTCAAGTTGCAGTTCTTTTAGCCTTGCGAGAAATTCCTTTGCTCTGGCTGACGCGATAGGTTTGGCTCCTCGGGCAAGGGCTTTTTTTAGCATTCCGTTTGTGCCTTTGAGTCCAACTTTCCCGCCCATGCCTGCGATTGGGTTAACAATGAAGCCCATTTTCAAGCCAGATTTCACCTTTGGGGTCTTGCACGTTGTCTTTATAGGTAAGTGTTTAATAAATTGCTAATCTTTAAGCCACATGTCTCAGTTGCCAAAGAGTTAGAGTTGAGATAACATGTATGCAATTATCAAAAAATATCCGAAACAAGGAGCNGAAGTTACAACCTTAGAAGCCCCGAAGGTTGGAGAAAATGAAGTCATTGTCAAAGTGAAAGTAGCTTCNCTCTGCGGAACAGACGTTCACATATGGGACTGGAACCAGTGGGCACAAAACCGCATAAAAAAATTTCCCNTAATTTTTGGTCATGAAGTTTCTGGTGAAGTTGTTGAACTAGGTCGAAACGTCAAAAGCTTACAAGAAGGCGACATGGTTTCAGCAGAGACGCATATTGTGGATGGCACCTGTTACCAGTGCAGAACCGACCGCATGCATATTTGTCAAAACCTAAAAATTTTGGGGGTTGACACAAACGGTGTTTTCGCCGAATATTTTGCGTTACCTGAAAGAAACGCATGGAAAAATGATCCGAATTTAGATCCAGCGGTTACGTCTATTCAGGAGCCCCTTGGAAACGCTGTTCAAGCTGTTTTACCTAAAGACCATATTGAAGATGTTGCTGGAAAAAACATTGCAGTCTTAGGCTGTGGACCAATCGGGTTAATGGCTATAGCTGTTCTTAAAGAGCTGGGTGCAGCAAAAATTCTTGCCACCGCAGGTGGCTCCAACAAGGTTCGCATGGAACTCGCTAAGAGAATGGGCGCAGACATGGTTCTTAGCGCCAGAGAAGAGGGCGAGAACATTGTTAAGATTATACGAAACGCTACAGACGGTAAGGGTGTAGATGTTGCCTTGGAGATGTCGGGAGCCTCCTCTGCCGTTAAACAGGCTTTTGAGATTCTCACTCCTGGCGGCCGCGTTTCTCTTTTGGGCATTTTTGAAAGACCCGTTGAGCTCGACTTGAATGATGCCCTGATTTTTAAGGCTACAACCATCTATGGCATAACTGGTAGAAGAATGTTCCAAACTTGGTATCAAGTGAAGGGATTACTTGCAAATTCTCGTTTCAGAGAGAAAATGAGTTGGATAATAACCCATAGGTTATCCATGCGAGACATAGCGAAAGGCATAAACCTAATCAAATCTAAGCAAGCAGCTAAGGTTTCGCTTGAGCCAAAATGGTGAAAAAGTTAAGAGAAACATCGTCAGAATAGAGAAAACGTGTAATATATTCATAAGGTGATACATGTTGACCAAAAGACATCCAACAAAATACATGGGCGAAGAATATCAGCGCCTAGTCAAAGAAAGCCTAAACTGGGAGCTCAAAGAACTCCAAAGCGCCAATGAGCCAGTCTGCACCATCGATGGCAGGGAGGTAACCATGCTGTGCGCCAACAACTATCTCAACTTGGCAACTCATCCGAAACTTGTAGAAGCCATGATTGAGGAAACAAAGAAATACGGTGCAGGCGCAGGCAGCGACCGCTCAATTTCCGGAAACATGACCGTTCATGAAGAGTTAGACCGCCGCCTTGCAAAGTTCAAGCGGGCTCCTGCTTCGTTGACTTATCAAACCGGTTTCATGGCTAATGAAGGCCTTGTTCCTCAACTCTGCGGCAGAGGAGACCTTTTCGTTTCCGATGAGTTGAACCATGGCTCCATCATCGATGGTGTACGTCTTAGCCATGCAGATCGCGCCATCTTCAAACATAAGGATGTGGAAGACCTTGCACGTGTAATGGATGAAGCAGAAAAACATGAGCCTTCCTATAAGCACATATGGATTCTCACCGACGGAGTCTTCAGCATGGATGGCGACCTAGCTCCGCTACCCGGAATTGCCAGAATCGCGAAGGAGCACGGCGCAGGCGTATATGTGGACGATGCCCACGGCGAAGGAGTGCTTGGAGAAGGCGGACGAGGCATTGTTAGTCATTTTAATCTCAGTCGAGATGAGGTGCATGTTGAAATGGGGACCTTCTCAAAGGCTTTCGGAGTCATAGGTGGACATGTCACCGGTGGTGAGGACCTGCGAAACTTCGCCTACAATAAATCTAGGACTTGGCTACTTAGTGGAGCAGTACCTCCTGGGGTGGCTGCCGCTTGCATTGCAGCAATTGATGTCTTGGAGTCTGAGCTTCAGCATGTGAGAAAAGTCTGGGAGAATCGAGAGTATTTCATAAAGGCGTTGAAGGACCTCGGTTTTGACACGGGCAACAGCGAAACACCGATTGTGCCAGTGATGTGTGGTGAAAGCAAAACAGCAAAGGACCTTGCCAATTTCATCTGGAAGAAAGGCATCTTCGCGCTTCCGATTGTCTATCCCATGGTTGCCCGCGACAAGGCAAGAATTCGAACCCAGTTGTGCACTAAGCATACAAAGGAGCAGCTAGACAAAGCCATCGAAGCATTCAGGGAAGGCGGCAAAAAACTTGGATTAGTCTAGTTAAAAACAAAGTCTTCCTTTTATTTTTTCTATGTGGTTTTGTCAAATGTAAATGTAGAAACTAACCTCAACCTTAAGTTCTTAAGGCTGCATACGATGTACGATGAATCTTCTCATGTTAAGAGATAACTAGATAAACGTGTTCAATGCAATAATGAACATTCTCTCTGAAGCTGAAATATCGAAAATGACAAATTTAGTTAAAAACATATCATTTCGATTCCTTTCGTGACAAAATGAGCGTATAAGAAAATGTCAAGAAATGAAGTGATCATTCCGTCATGAGAATTGTTTGCATCAAACACGAATTTCCCGAGAGTGAAAAAGCCAAGTTATTTGGGGTTGAAAGGCTGCGAAATTTCTGTAGATTTCGGGTATAAAATGTTCGGTCATTTTCGCTTCGTTTGTTAAGTTCTTGTGTTGTAAACCATGAAAATGTTTATGTTTTGTTAATAAAACTGAGTCAGTTGGGGAAGAACAAGAAGAGACAGTTTCCCAAAGTGAATGATATGCAAACTCGGTTTCAAGTATTAGCAGAGCTTTGCGAGAAATTGGAAGCAACCAGCAAGCGTACTGTTATGGTTGATTTAGTAGTTGATTTCTTGAATCAATTAGATATGGACGAAGTTGGGTCTGCGGTTTCCATGATTCTGGGCAGAGCATTTCCAAAATGGGACCAACGAGTGCTGGAGATAAGCTGGGCGACTTTGAGCGACGTAATCAAACGCTTAATCAATGTGAACCGGACAAATTTTAGAGAAGCCTTTACGAAAACTGGCGATATTGGAGCAGCCACAAAGATCTTGTTTGAATCAAGCAAAATCCGTAAGCAAACCACGCTTCTCGAAAAACCTTTGACTATTCTTGAGGTTGTACGTGCTCTAGAAGCAATTGCTGAAATTGTCGGTCATAGTTCGAGGGAACGAAAAGAACGTTTGCTGGAAACGCTGTTCAGTCAAACTTCGGCTCTCGAAGCCAAATATCTCGTGAAAATCATAATTGGCGAGATGAGAACAGGCTTCTACGAAGGCCTAATGGAACTTGCCGTTTCAAAAACCTTCAACATTCCCCTTAACGTTGTTCAAACAGCAACCATGTTGAGTGGAGACATAGCCGAAGTTGCCAAAATGGCCAACTCGCATGGAAGGGCAGGCGTATTGAAACTTCAGCTTCAAGTCTTCAGACCATTCAGACCTATGATGGCTCAAAACTGCGAGAGCCTAGAGGATGTGTTGCGGGAGCATGGTGGAGAAACAGCGTTTGAGTACAAGTTGGATGGGGCCCGCATTCAGATTCACAAGCGTGACGACAAAATTAGAATTTTTAGTCGCCGGCTAACAGATGTCACGGAAAGCTTACCGGAAATTGTTGAGCTGATTAAAGACCGGGTGACAGCCAGAAACGCAGTTTTGGAAGGCGAGGTTGTGGCTGTGGGAGAAGACCGGAGTCCCATGCTTTTTCAACATCTTATGCGTAGGTTTCGAAGGGTTCACAAAATAGAGGAGATGCAAAGTCAGATTCCAATTGAACTATATTTGTTTGACATTTTATATTTGGGCGACAAAAGCCTAATTGAACACTCATATATTGAACGAAGAAGGAAGCTAAAGGAAATCTGCGGCGACATACCGTTGACCAGACAACTGATAACAAAAAGCTCCGAAGAGGCTAAGCGGTTTTTGGAAGAAGCCATAGAGGCTGGACACGAGGGTTTGATGGCGAAAAAACTGGACAGTACATATACGCCTGGAATTCGGGGCAAACGCTGGTTCAAGATCAAGAGAACTTTAGAGCCGCTTGACCTCGTTATTGTAGGCGCAGAATGGGGCTACGGAAGAAGACACAACTGGCTATCTGACTATTACTTGGCNGCCCGCGNCTCAGAAACAGGNAGATTTCTAGTTGTGGGNAAAACNTTCAAGGGACTAACCGATGAAGAATTTGTCCAGATGACTAAACNCCTAAAAGAGNTAATAATCGAGAAGCANCCTCACGGCGTAGTGGTTGTTCCGAAAATTGTGGTTCAAGTAGCCTACAATGAGATACAGAAAAGTCCCAAGTANGAATGCGGAATGGCTCTTCGCTTCGCCCGCATAACGCGAATAAGAGAAGACAAAAGCCCAGAAGAAGCAAATACAATACAAAGAGTTAGAGAAATCTATGAAAGACAATACGAGAAAAAAGCAAGATACTAGCAATCTAGGAATTTCTCTAGTACTTTTTTGGTTATTTGCGTTTCCTAAACAGTTTAACATCGTCTATGTCGCAGATGTATTCAAACCCTGCTTCTACAAGTTCTCTTGCTTCTTTCACTGTTTTGGCTATTCTACTGGTGTAGTTATCGGGTTCATTTCCATGTGTGGCTTGTTCGAGCTGTATGTATTTNAGCGTTGAACGAATGTTTCTGTGTCCCAGATATTGCATGACGTACAGGAGACATCTTTCGTTTGATGGTAGAGAGNTGTAGCTTTCCAATGCCTTAATGTGTGAAAGTGTATCTCCAGCAATCTGGGATTGTTCATATTTTNTATCTGAATTCATCAAGCANAATGCTTTTACTGCATTTGCCACTGAATTGCTTGTAAATGACCCAGCTAGACTCGAAGAGTAACTTTCAATGGGTACCTAACTTGATCTTAATCTGAGGAGAACTCAGAGAATTGAAAAAAGCATTAGCGTTTACCGGTTTTTTCGTTGCAACAGGTTTGTTGACAATTTCTGTGTTCTTCAACTTCATCTCGATTAACTTAGACTCATTGCTTGTGTTTTTCAATCAATTAGGCTATATAGTTACCTATATTTCTCTCTTGATCTGTCTCATCACTGTAATCATTACTTTCGTGTGGTACCCTCATGTCAGGAAAAAATTTTCTTCGCCAATCAGACATTCAGGATTATCAGTAATAAAATTACTTTTGGGGACAGTCATTCTCATCATAGCAATTCAAATCTCCATATTTCTTCTGTACCCAAATATCCTTTACCAAATATCCTTTTGCCTATTTTTCATCTCCTTATTCATGTTTACAATTCGAAACTCGGTCACTCTTT
>JGI2172J19969_10000305_pt1 | contig 20718 bp, 21 predicted proteins | sample DeeMarSWOR230_32_FD_19969 | JGI IMG/M metagenome (IMG submission 19969)
CTCCCTTGGACCGTAGACAGCGGCTAAAATCTTGTTTTTTCCTTGGCGAATGTAAGCTGAACCGTCGGCGTTCGGTAAGACGCCTACTTCAATTTCTATTGATCTTAATTCACCTGGTTTTCTACCATCTAACCTTAAACCTTTCTTATCAATTAACTTTTCAGGTTTTTTACTCACTTTCTTTTCCTCCTTCTTGTTTTGTCTTCTCTTCCTTGATCATCTGTGCTATGCGGTCTGTTAAACCAGCCGTGTGAGATTCCTCCTCGATTTTGCGAATGGCCATCATTGCCAACTGTTCGTTTTCAAGGCTTTTACCAGTGACTAATACTATCCCATTATGTCCAAGGATTATGTGACAACCTGTTTCCTCTTTTATCATGGATATCATCGAGCCCTTTCTACCTATCAAACGGGGGATCTTTGATGGAGTAATTTCCACCACTTGCCCACGGGTTATTTTCCCTAATCCTGGTTCACCCACTGTTAACTGCGGGTCATGCGCCCTGTCATAGGCAACTATTTTGGCTATCACCAAGTCTCCTATATTAAGAACTTCGGATAAGTCATTTCTCTGCGGCCTGAATGGTCTACTTAGAACGTCTGATGCCCTTAGAAGGGCTAGATACGGCGAGCTTATATCCACTGTCCAACCGTTGAAACCAACCTCCACAATTGTTCCTACGACGGTGTCTCCAACCTTTGGGACATAAAAGGCTCTTAAAGCTACCACGTTTACTTTTTTGTCTTCGTATTCAACAAGCCCTAACCTTGAAGCATAAATTTTCTTGTCTTCTTTATACGTGTTTTCACCAGGGATGTATGCACCTTCAGCAAGCAAATCCCCAGGTGTTACAAGTTGTCTTCTTTCAAAAAACGTCGGCATAAACTACACATCCATTAACCATAACAAACTATTCAGGAAATTATTTTCGCTTCTCCGTTTCCTTTCGTTACCTCTCCAATTTTTTCCAAGAACGGGCCGTACAAGCCTGCTGGCATCTCTAAAACTCCGTACCATGAACCGTCTGCACGCCATTCTTCACGCTCTATTGTTCCAAAATTCTTCATAGTTCCATAGGATTTAGCTGCATATTCCGCCGGTATGTGAACGCCAACTGAAACCCTCTCCATTTTCAATGGGAGAACAGGCCGCAAAAGTTTGATTATTTCTTTTGCTTGTTCTTCCGCTGGTTTAAAAGCGTCTATTGAGTAGTGGATTTGTTCCATGGCTTGTTCTACACGTAATGGCGGATGTGGAAGATTCGTTCTAGGGTCAACACATTGTCTTGATATGAAGGCTATTATCCGCTTTCTTTTGTCCTCAATCATTTTTCTACGCTGCTCCGTTGTCAGCTGTATTGTTCCTCTTTTCAGGATTACCTCCGCTACCTTGAGTGGTTCTATTGTTCCAAAGACTTTGCGTAGGGCTTCTTCCGAGACTTTTGTGCCTTTGTTTGCATCTGAAAATGTGATTTCAGTAACCAAAACTTCTCTTATTGCAGATATTTTTCCCATGCGATAGTCTAATGCCTTTTCGGGTTTCACAAGAACCTCGAAGTGTTCATTATCTTTCGTAAAGCGCGCAATAGTGAACTTTTCACCCATTATTAATTTCACTTACCTAAGCCTAACCCTTAACATATTCTCCGATTTTTTCGTCGCTTATCATTTCCAGTTTTTTAGTTGTTGAAGGAACAACCCCTATTTTCATTCTAGGAGGAAGCTGCCTCGCTTCCAAGGCCTTTACTAAACATTTCACTGCAAGTTTTATGGTGTCTTCAAGCTTCATATCCTCACGGTATTTCTCCTTTAACATGTTAGTCACAGTTTCTCTTCCAGCCCCAACTGCATTAGCCTTGTAACTTCTGTATGTTCCACTTGGATGTGTCCCAAACAACCGGTTTCCTGTCTTGTCCACTCCGCCAAAAACTATCGAAACTCCGAAGGGTCTCACGCCTGCATGTTGTGTGTAAAGCTGTTTTATGTCACACACTCTTTTTGTTGTCACTTCAACATCTATGGGTTCATCATAGGTTAACTTATTACTTTGTGCGTACACCCGCGCCTGATCTATCAGCACTCTTGCGTCTGAGCTTAAACCAACTATTGCTGCACCTATATGGTCGTCAATCTTGAAGATTTTCCAGGAGTATTCTGTCTCTTCAAGGGCTTCAACGGTTTCTTCTGCTCCTAAAACAACTCCTTCTGAACATCTGATTCCTAGGATTGTTGCTCCACGGTTAACCAATTCCATCGCATATTCAACCTGAAAAAGCCGACCATCCGGTGAGAAAACGGTTATGGCGCGGTCATACGCTCCTGGTGCCGCAAACACAGACATTAATACCTACCTCAAAGTATCCTAAACTCAGTTGCAGACTTTCATATAACAACTAAACTAAAAACCTTTTCCTATGTCTCTTGTTTCCAGTTCAGTCTGATCTGCATTCGATTTTATGAGAATTCCTTTATAGTGTCGCTTACTTAACCAGCATGGAAAGGTGATTTGTCAGATGGGCTATTCGGATGCTTGGAAAGTTTTAGAAGAGATGATTACCGATTTCCGGAAAAGAGGGCTGACAGTTCCAGCAGATATCATAAGCGATTTAAGATCTGCGAAAACTCTGATTAATGTTTTAAAGGCTGATCCGAGTCGCATAGAAACCCGTCAAAAGATTGAAAAATATCTTCACACTGTAGAGTCTTATCTTGTTTCTGAAGGACAGAAGAGATTTGGAGCGGATTATGTAGATGAGTGGCTCAAACGTCTGAATAAAGCGAGCAAGAAAGTTTTTGAAGAGGAAGAGGAAACGCGGTTCATTCCGGGGCTTCCACGAGAGCATAAGTGGGTTCGTGTTAAACCCTCAGATGAGTTATCCATGGAAAAAATTAAGGAGTTGGCTGATGAGTTAAGTCTTTCATGTGATGTGCAAAACGATGGCTGCTTACTAGTTTACGGTCAAGACGAACGTGTGAAAGGTTTTGTCAAAAAAATGGCTACAAAAAAGGATTTAGGAACTGAAAAATAGCGCGCGCTAGAGTCTGTTTATGAAGGCGAGATGCGTATCCAAGGGAATAGAGAAAGTCAATTCTCCAAATTTAAACCCCAAAAGTTACCAGAACCATATTCTCGCACGCGTGATTATATATGTGTCATATATATAGCTAAATGTTTAAAAATCTTATATTCCGATATTAGTAGAATTCTTGTCTGCGGAAGGCGTCTGTAAGAAAACTCTATAGGTAAATGAGTTCACAGTGGGAAAACAGATGATAAAATATTGCCCTGTGAGTTCATTTATCCGTAGAAAAATCTTATGGAATTGCCTACAATAATGCAGTCTCTGTCTTTGAGAGGGTGAGGACGCAAACTGGATGCCCTACATTAAAAAAATTGAGCTTAAAGGTTTCAAATCATTCGGACCGAAAACAGTTAAAGTAATCATAGATAAGGGCTTCACCGCAATCACGGGTCCAAACGGAAGCGGCAAAACAAACACTGTAGATGCAACTTTATTCGCCTTAGGAGAGCTAAGCACGAGAAGACTTCGCGCAGAAAGTGCTGCCAAACTAATTTTTCACGGCTCTGAAAAAGCAGGGTTGGAAAGGGCGAAAAGGGCTAAGGTGATAATCCAGTTCGATAATACAGATGGACGGATACCCGTTGACACTGCCACCGTTACAATCTCCCGTGAGGTTCGCAGAAACGGCCAAAGCGTGTATAGGCTTAATGGCAGAAGAATCTCAAGGTCACACATTTTAGAAGTTCTTTCTATGGCTGGGATAAGCTCAACAAGTCAAAACATAATTCTGCAAGGTACGATAACGCGTCTAACAGATACTTCTCCAGTGGAGCGTAGAAAAATTATCGAGGGTCTTGTTGGAATAGCCCAATATGACGCTGAAAAGGCTGATGCTGAAGAAAAACTACGAGCAGCAGACATATCGATACGCACAGCCATGGGTAGAATAGATGAAGTGCAGAAGAGAATAGATGATCTTGAAAGGGAACGTAACGAACTGTTAAGGTATGGCTTCATTCAAAACGAGATAAAAAAGTTTGAAGCAGTGAAAATTTCCAATGACATAGCACAGACACAAGAGAAAATGAAACTGACCTCCCTTCAAGCCGATAAAGTCAAAAGCAGAGTCGAAAAACTAAGGCAGCTGCGGGAGCAATTTAGATCTAAAAGAAGGGTGATAGAAGGCGAATGGCGAAAATTAAGCTCAGAAATGGTCGAGGAGGGCGGTTCGCAAGTATTAAAGATTCAGATAAAAATCGGCGAATTAAAGTCAAAGATAACAGAGTTGACAACCAAAATAAGCTCCGGAGAGGCAAGCCTTGAAGGCTTAAAACGCGTTAGAGAAAACAACTTCGACCAATATCAGTCCATCCGGAAAGAGATTCATGAAAACCGCTTAAGAATCAGACGGTTGACACGTAAATATGAACGCATTTCAAAAGAGATCGCCGCAAAACAATCTGAACATGATACTCTTGCAGATGAAGCGGCTAAGCTCTGGGAAAACCTTGGAGAAAACAGCAGGAAAATCCAAGAAATTGAACAGCAACTTGACAAACACTACAAGAGGCTTACATACTTAAGGTCTGAACATGCAAAAAGCCGAGCATCCATCAAAATGCATGTAAGAAGGCTGAAGGACTTAACGGAACGCAAGGAAAAATTCACGGCAACATTCGATGAGCTGGAGAAATCTATGGCTGAACTTGAGAAGGTGCAGAAGGAACAGAAGACTCAACTGAGAAACTTAGAACGGATGCTTGAACGTAGAATCGCACAAAAAGAGGCTATAGAAGGAGAAATAACTGAGGCTGGAAAGATAGCTGAGTCAGCACGTGAAGCTGTCATAGAGTTTGTAACGCAAAAAGAGCTCGCTGAAACAGTAGCAGCTGAGGAGAACGCCCTAAGAAGCATAGAGGAGCTAGGCGAGTTGGGCGTGATTCTAGGAGTGTACGGCAGATTACGCAGCCTAATCAAAGTTGATAAGGCCTATAAACGCGCAATGGAGGTGGCAGCTGCAGGCTGGCTTGACGCAATAGTTGTGAAAGATTTTGACGCAGCTTTCACATGCACAGAGACTTTAAGAAGGATGAAACTTGGAAGAATCAAAATAATCCCAACTCAAGGAGCACTCAATTCTAAGTCCGTGAAAATACCGAGAAAAAAGGGCGTCAACGGTGCAGCTCCGTTTTTCATAAAATGTGCAAAACAGTATGAACCAGCTGTTCATTTCGTTTTCGGCGACACATTGATAGTTACAGATGAGAAGACCGCTTTTGCCTTATCTGGTGAAGGCTACCGAACGGTTACAGTAAATGGGGACCTATACGAGGCAGGCGGCGCCCTAGAAAGCGGTTACTATCGTGCTCCCATAGACTTTTCCACTATCATTCCAAGCGAAGCAGCCATCAAAAGTCTAGATGAAGCCGTTGGTGCCCTCCAACGGCATCTGTCAAGAAGAAGCAGCGATGTGACCTCTTTTGAAGAGGAAATTGACAGAACACGCGTTGAAATTGCTCGCCTCTCAGAAGCCATAACCACCCTACACAGGGAAGTAGCCAGAGTTAAAAGAAGCGTCAGAAGAACTAAAGCCAACATCAGACGAATAGACAAACGTGTCATGCGCTTTGAAAAGGAAATTGAAAACGAAAAAACACAGATGTGGGTCCATAGGGCTGAAAGAAACTCCATTCAGAAAGAAACGCGAAAGCTTCAGAATAGCCTAGCTGCTCTGAGACGGAGAACCGATCCTACCCACATTCAAGAGATGGAGATTGAAAGGGAGAAGATGGCCGAAGAAATAATCATTCTAAGGCAGAATCTCGGCACAATCCAAACAGACATTTTGACGCTTCAGTCACAATTCGATAACGTTTTAAGGGTTGGATATAAGAACGCCAAAATCCAACTCGCAAAAGTCAAACAACAGCTTAGAAAAGTTGAAAAAGAAGTAGAGGCGGCGTTGCAGGAGAGGGAATCGCTAAAACTAGAGCTATCGGAACTGGAAAATAGCCGCATCGAACTCTCCAAGACTGTCTTGTCAGCGAGGAAAGAATCCAAAAAATTCACAGCTCAAATAGATGACATAGACAAGGAACTGCACAAGCTTGACCCAGAGTATGAGCAAGCCGACCGTTTACTGAACCAGCTCCAGCTAAAAATGCAAACATCCTCACTGCAGCTTGAACAACATCAGAATCAGCTTAGACAGTTTGGTTATGAAGAACNATTAGACGTGACGCCAAAACAGGTTGAAGAAGCTGAAACGTCAATGAGTATGATGCAGTTTGAACTTGAGAGAATAGGCGCAGTAAACCAGCTTGCCTTGTCCCATTACGCTGAACAAATTTCGCGCTATAAAGAGCTGTCGTTAAGGTTGAATGAGCTTGAAAGAGAAAAACAGGTAATCCTGCAGTTTATGGATGAAATCGAAAGCAAAAAACGCAGGATCTTCATGGATGCATTCGAAAAAATCAATCGGAATCTGCAAAAATACTTTTTAAAGCTCACTGGAGGCGGAATCGCCACATTGAAGCTTGAAAACTCTGATGAACCGTTCTCAGGCGGCATTGACATGATTGTTCAGTTTCTCAATAAGCCTTCGATAGTTGTGAGTGGAGCCAGTGGTGGCGAACGCTCAGTTGCAGCTGTTGCCTTCATATTTGCTCTTAAGGATTTTACCCCTGCAGCATTCTACATCCTCGACGAAATAGATGCACATCTGGATGCTTTCCACGTGTCAAAACTGGCCGACCTTCTTTTGGAAGAGTCAGAGAAAACTCAGTTTATAGTCCTTACGTTAAAGCCTGAAATGGTTGACAAAGCGCAGAAAGTTTACGGGGTTTATGAGCGCAACGGAGTTTCAGACGTTATCTCAGCAAAGTTCTTGGAGGTGCCAAGTTAACGGCGTCTACAACCGTTAAAAAACCGTTCTATCTGCGTCCCCCATGGAACATTCTCTTCGAGTTTCGCAAACTTGAAAAGCTTACTCCATGGAATATCAACATCGCATATTTGCTCACATCTTTTCTTGAGGAAATGCAGAAAACTGGGCAGATGGATTTTAGAGCTTCAGGTGTAGCCCTCGACTCTTCAGCTCTCATATACTTGATGAAGTCGAAGCTTCTGCTTAAACTTGAAGAACCGCCGCCCCCACCGAAAGCTCCACAAGATTTTCTTCCCCCACCTCTATTTCTACCCCTCAGACATGAATTAACCTCGACGACCATAAGGCATTTGCTAGAAGTTTTAGATGACGTTTTAAAGGGGGAGAAACTCATTCGTTCAGAAAAAACCGTTTCAGAACCCGTTCTTCCAACTCCTTCGGAGATTCTGCCACAATTGGACCTGTACCTAATGGAAATTGAGCTGCAGATGGAAAAGCTGTACACATCCCTTTCGCAGAGGGTGAAAGGCGCAGGGATAATTGAGTTTTCCACATTGATGAAAAATATTGAACGGCTGGAAGCCATCCGCACGTTCATTATCTTGTTGTTTTTGGCACAAGATGGAAGGGTAAATCTGTGGCAGGATGAAGAGTCTGAAGAGATATACATAGCTATTAACCTTGTTTCTGTAGGATCCAAATTGTCTAAGCTATAGCTTGCAGAGGTGTTTCTTGAAGCTCAAGGTCACTCCCAAACCAGGGGCAAGTTGCCTCCATAAGGTGTACTCTTTGGAAAAAGCACATCTATAAGTCGAATGCCATTCAGATTTCTTGTTATCTCCCTTCTGCTATCAATTGTTGCTTCTTTTCTCTCTATAAGCTCATGTATGCTCTTGTATCCAGTGACAAGTGAGTTCAAGGAAGATAATTGTGCTTCTAATGTGTAGTCTGTTTTTTCCCTGTCGGTTGAAACTGCAATTTCTTCATCCTTAAGCTGGAAATCTATTGTCTCTTTCGCAGTCTTTACGCCCAGTGATATTGTCTTATTGTAAAACTCTGACTGATTCAATCGACTCTCAAATTCCTCTTTCATTTTACTAAATAATGCCTTCATATTCAGGATTTGTGCCATGCCAGCACCACTAGCCATTGTAATTCTAAGTTCCGCGTTTTGCCAGTATGCAAATTGCGCGAATGGATGTTGCGGGGTCATTTGGCAGGTTAGTTCAGTCAGCTTCCTTTGTTTCGCGTAGTTTAACAATTTGTTGAAGATTATTTTGCATGCTTCGGTGTTAGCGACCCCGATTTCCAGCACGTTTCTACCCGATGGTGAGGTTTGACTGATCGAATAATAACCTATCACTCTACCTTTCTTGTCAATCACTGTCTGGAACTCAACGTGTGGGCTGTGAACCTTCCATTCAAACGGTTCTGGGTTTCTTATTTCTGCTAGTACTTGGTTGATTGTGTTTTTGTGATGTATCTCCGTTACTGCTTTCGCTTGTGTTTCCTCATAAGGCTGTATCGTAAAGGTGTCCTTAACATCTGTTGAGCGGCATCTTTCCGGCTTTATCGCCACGCTTGGACCCACCATGGCTGGCGAGTATCCATAACGAGTATATAGCCATTGGTGTCCCCACAGAGTCGAGATGTCAAATCCTTGCTGTTTCATGTACCTTATCCCGTCCCGCATGACTGCACTACAATAGCCTTTCTTTTCATAGCCTACACAAGTCGCCACTGGAGAGACTATCGCGTTGTAAACTATTGCCCTGCCGATTCTCACTTGACGCCTTATGATTAGCATCATACTGCCGATTTTCCCTTCTACTTCAACCACTCTCAAGTCTCCTTTGCGAAAATTTGGATCAGCGGTGACTGTAGCTTCGACTATATTGCGTTCAAATTCACCTGTTGAACATCCGCCTGCAGCTTCTTTGAAACTTTTCTGCGTCATCATCAAGATTTCTTCATACTCGGCTTCCTCTGCAGCTCTAGCTTGCGCCATTCCATCAACTCTTGGACACCTTTTTCCTTTTAGTCTAAAGAACCTTTTGATTATGAAATGTGCGTGGGTACACGTGCCAACATTCGTGTTTTATAGGCTTTTGCACCAGAGCCAGCCGAAACATTTTTGCTTTTGTGAAAAAGGCGGACGCGAAGTGTAAAATACTTCCTGAAGCAAAATAGACGTGCCAGTGATGTTTGTGAGCGGGAAAGAAGTTTTAGAAAAAATAAAAAGAGATGAACTAGTATTATCTATGAGCTTGAGAGTTGGTATGGGAAATCCATCAATCGAAGTTGCAAGCAAACTTGGCTTTGACTATGTGTATTTCGACTTTGAACACGGCGTTCTTGAGATTGAAACTTTCGCACAGCTAATAAGAGAAGCTCGTCTTGCTGGCCTGATAGCTTTGTGTCGAGTGCCTGGACTTGACGTGGCTTTCGTCAATCGGGTTCTTGATGCTGGTGCCAGCGGGGTTGTTTTCCCACATGTTAAGACGAAGCAAGATGCAATCAGGGCTGTGGAATTAACAAAATACTGCACCTCAGAGACTATTACTGGCAAACGCGGGTTTGAGCCCGCTTATGGGCTTCCAAAGCGTGATGATGAGAGCTGGGACGAGTATTTCAAGCGGGTGAATAGAGAGACTTTGGTCGGACTAATGATAGAGGACAGAGAAGGCGTTGATAATATCGAGGAAATTCTATCAGTTAAAGGAATAGACTTCATCTACATAGGCAAGATGGACATGGCCTTCTCTTATGGCGTTCCCTTCACACCGCGGGCTGGAAGGGACAATCCTGTTATCGAGAAAGCGGTTACGAAGATCTGCGCTGAATGCAAGAAGAGAGGAATACCTGTCAGATTCAGTGTCGGTGTGGCTCCGGAAGATGTCGTTGAGAACGTGAAGAGATGGCTCCCGAAAGGAAGATCTCACTTATTCATGGTAGATGACGTAACTCTCCTCATGCAGGGCGGTAGGCATTACGTGAATACATTGAAGAAAGGCTTAAAGAAGTAGAAAGCCTTTACGATCTGACGACGGGAAAACCATTAGTGGTGAGGCGTTATGTGTTTAGATAATTACCCAAAAGAAACGGCACGGTATGATACGCGTGGCGAAGGTATGGCTTCAACCGGAAAGATCTTGGATAGAATCGCGAAAGCTGCCTACGACAACGATAGGGCATACGAGGGCTGTGCACGTTGCGTGCTTGCCGCACTTCAAGAACATGTTCACCTTCTGCACGACGACAAGGCATACAGAGCCGCTTTGAAGGCCAGCACCCCTCTTGCAGCGGGAGTTGCTCGTAGAGGTGAGACATGTGGTGCTCTGATAGGCGCCATAATGGCGGTTGGCTTGGTCGCAGGTTCTGAGCGCCTAGATGATGCCGAAGGTTACGTGAGGGCGATGGAGGTTGCGGTAGAGGTGTTCGACAGATTCAAAAACAATTATGGAACAGTGAAGTGTTTCGAGATTCAAGAGAAGCTCTTTGGAAGACACTATGATTTTTTCAATCCCGAAGACGCTGAAGCGTGGTACAAAGACAATGGACTCGACAAGTGTCCCGGCGTATGCGCAGTAGCTGCAAGAATAGGCGCGGAAGTGATACTTGAGCTTCGAGAGCGAAAACGAATGAAGAAAGACGAATAGTCGTGCGCGCAGATCTTGGTGCGGAGTCCGAATGTGTCAAAAACGTTGAAACTGTAACAAATTGAAGTACACTTGAAGTTGTTTTTTAGAATGAGTGGTTACTTAGTTATATGTGCGAAGAGAATGGGGGATAATTTTCGCATAAGAAAGAGGGCATGAAGGAAGAATGGGATAATGCTATGGAATCTTGGGTAGACTTTGTGAGGAAAGGTAAGGACTATTACAGAGATGAACTTAACAACCCTGCGACTTTTAAATTAATAGGGGATGTAAGAGGTCGACTTGTATTAGACTTGGCGTGTGGAGAGGGATACAACACGAAAATCCTAGCGAGGAAAGGCGCCAAGGTAACTGGGGTGGATTTCTCAGAGAAACTAGTNGNACTCNCAAAACGAGAAGAAGCAAAGCAAAAGCTGGGCATAACCTAATATGTTTCAGATGCGGCTGATGTGAAGGAGCTCTCAAGCAACTATTTTGACCTAGCAACCTGCTTCATGTCTCTTCCAGATATCAAACTTTACGAGGATGCTATATCTGAGGTTGCCAGAGTTCTGAAGAAAGATGGCAGTTTCATCTTCTCGATACCTCATCCTTGCTTCGAATGTGGGATAGTAGAGGACGGAGAATTCATCTCAGGTTGGATATATGAGGAAGGGACAGAAAACACGGCAGAAGAAAAAGCGTTACGTATAAAGGTAAAAAAGTACTTTGGAACCGTTGAATACGAAGTCGCGTGGACTATGAAGAGACTTATCAAGCCCTTCAAAACAACATCATTCCACAGGACTCTGACCGACTACTTCCAACCATTGTATGAGAGTGGGCTGCTAGTTTCAAGGCTTGTCGAACCGAGACCGATGTCGAGGGCAGTGTCAAAGCACCCTTCACTTAAAAAGGTTCTCAAGATCCCACAATCCATAATCATTGAAGCAATAAAAAGGAGCGCGCGCCAATATGGTGAAAGGTGAGTAGAAGCGGATATTTAGGGTTTGAGACGTGATGTAAACGACTGAATGTGGGAGAGTAGTGTGAAATTAGCAGTCAGTTATAGAACATTTTTCTATGCGCTCGCTCTTTTCTGCGTTTATAGTTACGTTTCTGTTATATGGTGCCTGCATTCTTCAGAGCGTCTAAAACCAAAAACGTTTCGGTCTCCTGTTCTTTTCTTCCCCAACTTCCATCCTTATTCTGTCTCTTAACAACTGATGGAAACGCGTTTTCAAGCTGCTTCTTTGCTAAAACATGATGCGCTCTGGATAAAGCGTGAAAAGTGTGGTAGAACGGAAAGCCCTTCCACGCTCCTGTTTTGGTCTGTCGCTTAGCCAAATATTTCAACCCGATCTCAACCTGTTTGGATTCTATGCTTAACGGATGCTCAATTAACACACCTAACACGTTGATTGCACACCATACGCCGCACCAGTCAGGTCTCCAAAACTTAAGATACGATTTTACGGTTGTTCGAACTTGCCTGTTGTCGTCAAAACCGAAGATGTGGAACAGATGAATTGCATAGGTTGTTTGATAAAAAATCGTACAGCCCGGCCCAAATTCTCCATAAAATGTTGAACGCATCACACGTGAGTCTCTTCTGTTGTTTGAATAGAAAAAACCCGGATAACCTCTATATTGGTGTTTCTGAATCGATAGAAGCCACTCTAACCCTTTCTTGACGCTTCTGTCTTCTGCGTCATAGCCTAGAAGAGCAAGGTCCCAAAGATTGTTAGCGGTTCGAACAAACAGCTGATCCCAGCTTCCATCCGCAGACTGGTCAACAACTGTTTTCTCATACAATTTTCTCTTTAAGGTTTTGTCCGCCCTAGTTTCCTTTTTGAATATTTCTCTTCTAAGGTAAACACCAATAGGTGACTCCAGATTATCAACATAATTCAGCGGGTTGACCTTCAGCTCATTTGACACATTCATTTTTGTAAAACCACGAATCGTACTTTCAGCTCTAATAAAACATAAAAGCCTTTCTACCGCAAGACAAAGTTTGTAAAAAAGAATGGAGAAACCGGGAGCGCGAATTTGATTTCGTAATACCAGTGGTGCTATTCATAAAATGATTCTGAACTTACACTGTTTATCTCCTTTGACGATTGATTCCTCCATCGTAACTTTGACTTGTCTTCCTAAAGCTCCTTCGAACAGCGCTTTGGCCCACCCTCGAGAGCAGTTGCAGTATGTTGCTGATAACTTTCCTGGGGGGATCTTGTTCACGTGCGAACAGTAGCATTTTGGGTAGACAATATAGACCTCGTCTCCTTCTCTATGTAGATGCTTGTAGACTTGCCCAAAGTTGTCCAAGAACTCGTCAATGTTCTCCGATTTCTGGTAGATGTCTCTAGCCTTATTGATGAAGCTTTGTGATTGACATTGTCGGCCGCATCGCTCCAACACTTTGGCTCGTGTTTCCTCATCGACATGCTCATTCAGCCCGGCTATTAGGCAGGTAATCCATCTTTCCAAGCGTTTGCCCATTCCAACCACACTAATGTTGCGAACAATGCCGTAGTGTCAGTAGGTTTCATATTTAGTTATGCTTCTGTCCTCATTGCACACACTTTTGTTTTTAATATTGGATTATAAAAAGCGTCTTCTGTCTGAACAAACCGATAATTGAGGCTCCCCCTTCCACAGCAATAACTCTAAACTTAATATACACTTCTAACCGTATGACTTTATTGTTAAATGCTGTTGGGGACATACAGGATTGTTGGAGATCTAAACATTGCAGAAAATGGAAAAACAATCATTTGAGCTGGATGAGGATTCCAAGCAGAAACAAGCCGCAGAGAGAACTCAACGGAAGCTAGCCATAGTGGAAGCTGCGTTATATGTTGCCGGCCGTCCATTGACCCTCAAAGAATTGTGTTCTGTTTTGAAAACTCGCTCAAAAAACAAGGCTAGAAAACTTGCGAAAACGCTTATGCAAGAATACACAGGCAGAAAAACGGCTCTTGAGGTTCTAGAGTTGAAGGATGAAAAGTATGTTTTGCAGTTGAAGGCTGAGTTCACGCCTCGTGTTAGAAAACTTGTTAAGAGACCGCTTCTTTCCCAGGGTCCGTTGAAGACGCTCGCTTACATAGCTTACCGGCAGCCAGTTTCTCAAAAAAAGGTTGTTGATGTGCGTGGGCATCATGTCTACGGTCACATTAAACTGTTGAAGGAAACAGGTTTGGTCGTGGGTGAGAAAAAGGGGCGTTCAACAGTTCTAAGAACAACCGAATACTTCGCTGACTACTTTGGCTTGAGCCACGACCTCTCAGCCATGAAAAGGCAGTTAAGGAAAGTTTTCCAACGGGAAATGGCGGCTGAGAGACAGTGAAAAGCTTCTAAAGGCGAGACGGATAGGTTTATATTTTGAATAACGGTGATAGTGAACACTCGACTTCAACAACTAGAGGAGAAGTGAAAGTTGTCGGTTTGGCACGGTAACTTGAAAAAGAGAAAGCCTTCGGGAGGCAGAAAAAGATCCTATAGAAGAAAGAGGAAATTTGAAAAAGGTTCGTTTCCAGCAGAAACCATGTTGGGCGAGCCGAAAACGAAGGTTGAACGTGAAAGAGGTGGAAACGCGAAGATCAAAATCTTAAGGCATGAATACGCGTGTGTAGCCGACCCCAAAAGCGGAAAAACCGAAAAAGTTGAGATTGTACGCGTTGTTAAGAATCCCGCAAACGTTGATTACGACCGCAGAGGCGTAATAACAAAAGGCGTGATCATAGAAACTGCCAAGGGATTGGCCCGTGTCACCTCGCGTCCGGGACAACACGGGATAATAAACGCTGTTCTAACAGGTGAAAAAAAGAGGCGTTAAGCTTATTTTGTTACGGATGCACCGCGGATTTTCAGTAGCTGTTCACCAATCTTTTTGATTGTCTGATTTTTTGTCCTCTTTTTCGTCACAAGGAGCATGCCTTTTTTCAGCCACGGCGTCTTTGGATAGCCAGCGTCCAACACAATTTCACAGTCTAAACCCAGTTTTTCCACAGCTTCCTTTATCTCTGAAATTCTTGGAGAAGGCATAGCCAAACTTTTGGGGACTCGCCTTCCATCACTTCTCGTTTTCGCTGAATCGAAATAGGCTGGCCATATGACTATTTTATCCTTGTTCCGCATCATTTCACCTTTCTCATCATCTATGAGAGTAGTAAGCTGTCAACTTAGAATTAATCTCGTCGATTCTTACGAAGCCGAACCTCTCAAATTGTATTAAATCGTTTGCCTTTAACCCTTTACAAGCACTTTCAGCAATTCCCTCAGCTATTGTTGCGTCTGGCATCACAACTTCACAAGGGATATCAACTCCAATGGGTATCCAATGAATCAACGATGCGCCAGCTCTTCTCGCGTCATTATAGGCTTCACTTATGAACGATGCCTCAGCAGAAAAGGTGTTCACCTTCTCGAATTTTATGTTGAACAACTCCATAAGTCGTATCACTTTTCCAACCTTCAAAGCGTCTGTGTCGTTTCTTGAAATCCACAAGGATACGAAATTATCTTCTCCTTTTGGAGTTATTGTGTATTTTCTGAATCCCCTTTCAGAATGGTCTGGATGCAGACGAAGTTTCGCCGTAAACGTTTTTGGAACGTCTTTAACCGTTAGCTGTATCGGATTGTGCACGAAGAAATATCTGTCTGCTTCTGGGTCTAGCATTTTACGGTTATAAGCATACAGGTTTTCCCAACTCAAAACAACATCCGAAGTTTTGGGTCCCACGTCAACTATCAATTTTTTTATTGCCTCCGGAGTTATTCCCCGTCTTCTCAATGCTGCAAAGGTTGCCAGACGAGGGTCATCCCAATCTTTATAGAGACCTTCCCTTATTCCCTGAACAATTTTTGACTTGCTTAAGGAAGCCCCCGTAATTTTGAGCCTGCCGTAGTGTATCGCTTCTGGATACCTCCAGCCCAAATATCTATACATGAATTCTTGACGAACCATGTTCGTTAGATGTTCTTTTCCCCTGATTATGTGGGTTACACCCATTAGATGGTCATCTATGCCACATGCGAAATTGTAAAGGGGCCAGACATGGTACTTGCTTCCAACCCGTGGATGCGGATGCTTCTCAGAATTTATGACGCGGAGTGCAGGCCATTCTCGAACCGCTGGGTTTGGATGGTTCAAATCCGTTTTTATGCGAACCACGGCTTCTCCTTCCTTGTAGCCCCCCTCAAGCATGCGGTGCCATCTTTTAAGCTGCTCTTCCAATGGCAAATCGCTGCATTCACATGGTTTGTTGTCTAGCACTTTTTCTCTGAACTGTTTCGGCTGGCATGTGCAAACGTAAGCGTTGCCATTCTTCAGCAGCTTTTCAGCATACTCGTAATACATGAGGATTCTGTCGCTTTGAATGTATTCGCGGTCTGGTTTGCATCCAAGCCAAGCCAAATCTTCTCTGATACGGTCGTAAAACTTTAAGACCGGCCTTTTCAGTTTCGGGTCTGTGTCCTCGAAGCGAAGGATGAATTTGCCCTTATATGAGTGTGCATACTCGTAGCATAATACAATGGCCCTAGCCGAGCCAAGGTGCAAAACACAGTCCGGGTTCGGGGAAAACCGTGTAATAACCTGAGCATATTCATCCGCGTTAGGCAAAGGCGGAAGGCGCTTTTCCTCCTCAATCTTCTCCTTTATGAGGGCTTCCGGCCATCTCTCCTCAACTATGCGTTTCTGCTTGTTTAATGAAAGAATGTTAACTTCCTGAACAACTTCGCTAACAAGACTGGCGATTTCCTTTGCGTTTGTTCTTAACTCTGGTTTTTCACCCAAAAGTTTTCCAATAACCGGGCCTGTCTGTGCCTTGCCATGATGTCTTGCAGCGTTTATCAAAGCGATTTTTCGTATTGTTGCTTTGAGTTCAGCATCTTGTTCGAATGTCAATTGTTAACACTCTGTTATGATGTTTAGATTTCTCTTTCAATTAGAAATTTTGCGAAAGTGTTTAATTTTTCCTTCGCATCTGAAGCTGGCAGAAGCCTTTCAGCCTCTCTCCAGCTTTCTTCAACCATTTTCCTTGCAAACTGCTTAACGTATTCTATGGAGCCATACTTCTGCATTATTGCTATGACTTCATCTCTGAGTCTTTGATCTGAAGTGTGCATCTTGAGTATTTCAAAGAGTCTTTCCCTATCTTTGGCGTGTGCAACCTTCAAAGTGTGGATAACAATTAGCGTTCTTTTCCCTTCTGTCACGTCTTGTCCGCGTCCACCCTTCTTCTCTGCAAATTCCCTACTCGTCAAATCCAGGATGTCGTCTTGCATTTGGAAAGCTACACCTAGGCTCTCAGCGAAACGTCCAAGCTTTTCGGCAAGCTCATCTTTGGCATCGGCCAGTACAGCGGCGATTTTTGCAGCCATCCTCGCCAAGGTTCCAGTCTTGTAGGCGCACATCTGCAGGTAGTGTTTTTCATTTATCTTGTCTGCGCTTGCCAGGCCTCTGTGCCATGCTACGTCCATTGCTTGACCGAGACTCAAGCTAATCATCTCCTGCACGTAAATCTCGTAGATTTTGCGTAGTTTTTCTGTGGAAACTTTTTCTCTTTTTTCAATTAGAGGTAAGAGTGGCAGGTAGTACATTGCGTTTCCAGCGTTTATGGCTATATCTAAGCCGTAAATCTTGTATGTGCATGGTTTTCCTCTTCGAAGTTCAGATTCATCTTCTATGTCATCTATAATTATCGTTCCATTATGAATCACTTCTGGAATTATGGCGAAATCAACAAAATCTTGTGGATTTTTGCCCAAGGCTTCGAGTACTAGTAGGAAAAGGCTTGGACGCCATCTTTTTCCGCCTCTGTCAAGAAACTCCCATATGGGTTCCGCAATCGCCTTGTTCAGGGCTTCTGAGTCATATGAGTAGCTTGGCGGATTGATTCTAAAAAGAACAGCGTTTTCTGAGAAAATTCTTGGAATATACTTCTCAATAACTTCATCTATCAAAGCTGCTTTTTCTTCAAGAAATTTCTGGATATCCAAAGTTTAGTCCCTTCCTCTTCGCGCATAACTTTCTACTTCAAATCCTCTCATCTTCAACCATTCTGCTGTTTTACCCGTTAAGACAAGAGGGACCTGCCGCAAAGTTTGAACTGAACCCACTCCCACAAGAAACATGACATTCGTCAACTCTTCTATTAAGAGTGAGAGGACTTTTTTGGTTTCTTTTACGCCTTTAACTGCTGACTGCAACACAGGTTGGGAAAGACTTGTTAGATTTGCACCTAGGGCTAAAGCCTTAGCCACATCTACTCCATTGCGTATTCCTCCGGAAGCGATGACCGGAATGCTTACTGTTTGGCAGACTTCAACGATGCTTATGGCTGTGGGGATACCCCAGTCCCAGAAAATATCGCCCAATCTTCGTTGAAAGCGTCTTCCCTGTCTTTTTGCACGGTGGTGCTCAACCGCAGCGAAGCTTGTGCCTCCTGCTCCGCTCACGTCTATGCCTTTCACACCAGCAGCTTCAAGGTTCTTTGCTTCTTCAGCGGCAATGCCGGCACCTGTTTCCTTAGCGATCACGGGCTTTTCTAGTGTTTTTGCAATTTCAGCTATTTTTTCAAGCACTCCTCGGAAGTTTGTCTGACCTTCTGGTTGGATAGCCTCTTGTAAGGGATTCAAGTGTATTGCGATGGCGTCTGCCTCAATCATTCTTATTGCTTTTTTCACTTCTTTTAAGCGGTATCCGTTGACGAGTTGCACTCCGCCGATGTTAGCGATTAGAAAGGCTGTTGGAGCTTTTTTTCTGGCTACTGCAAAGGTTTTTTCGAATTTTTTGTCTTCTATTGCTGCCCGTTGACTGCCAACACCCATTCCTAAGCCTAGTTCCTCTACGGCTTCAGCTATTGTTGCATTGATTTTCGTGGCTTCCGGTGTTCCACCGGTTATGGCGCCTACAATTAGGGGTGCAGTGAACTTGTGGTTGAACATGGTTGTGGATAGGTCTATTTTTTGTTTGTCGGTTTCGGGTAAAGCCTTGTGAATAAAATGGATGTCTTCAAAACCCGTCGTTGTTTTTCTTGCTTGTACATTCTGGTCTAAGGAGATTCTAATATGGTCTGCTTTACGCTTTATTGTTTCTTTAGCCAACTCTATTCCTTCTCTATTAAGGTGCCTTTCACCTTTTTTCCCTTAAGGACTTTGTGAACATAGTTCGGCTTTGTGGCATTCACAATTGTTACTGGAATTCCGTGTTTTGTGGCTGACAAAAGCTCGGCTATCTTGCCGAACATGCCGCCTGTAACATCGCAAGCCGCTGACTTGTCTAGCTTGCTCTGCAGCTCTTTAAGCTCTTCTAATGTTAAATGCTTGAACATTTTCGCCTTTTTCTCAACTTTTGGGTCGGCGTCATACAATCCGTCCACATCAACGCCGATTATGATACGTTCTGCATTGAACTTTGTGGCGATCACTGAGACCAGTTGGTCGCCGGAGAGTATCGTGAAGCCCAACTTTGTATCTAAGACTGCATCTCCATAAAGGACTGGTAAGAACCCCATTTTCAACAGCATCTTCAATGGCGCATCTTCAAAACATTGGATTCTACCGTTTTTTGTTATTATACATGAGGAAGGCGTGATGCTTACAGCCGGAACGTTTCGCCATATTAATGCATCCATGAATAAACCGTTAAGCACAGTCATGACATGATGCGTTTCTGAAAACCCAACTCTTTGGACCTCTTCTTTAACTCCTTCCTTTATGGCGTATTGTTGAGCAAGCGGATGACCGAAGCTTCCGCCCCCATGGACAATTACCAAATTTGGAATGTTTGCGTCCCGTATTTCCTGTGCCAAACGATTTATAGCCTGCATTCGCACCTCAAGCTCTTTACTCTTATCTGTGATTACGGAGCCACCTATTTTCAAAACTGTAGGTTTAAGTTCGCTCAACCCTAACCCCTTCATCCGTTTTCCTAGCTATGAAAGCCTTTCCACCCACCCTCTGAATAGCCTCCAAAACTTGTTCAAGCTTCTCGTTTTCTGCCAAAGCTATCATACATCCGCCTCCGCCGGCACCAGTCAATTTTGCACCCAGAGCATCCGCTTTTCGTGCAGCTTTTATAAGCCATTCTAATGACTCGTCTGAAACTCCTAACCCACAAAGCAAGGCGTGGTTAATGTTCATTAAATCTCCAAGGGTTTCTAACTCATCTTCCTTGAGAGCGTCTATAGCTCTTAAAACGATTTCACGTCCCGCCCGCATAATAGGCCCCACGACCCGTGGATATTGACCCCTTACATTCCGCACTTTTGTAACTTGAACACGCGTAGATCTTTCGACACCAGTATCGCCTATGACAAGCGGAACATCCGCTTTGACATCTAACGGTTTAAATCCGGTGTCCATTTGAAACAAGAGTGTTCCGCCGAAAGTTGAAATCGCCGGGTCTACCCCAGATGGGGTACCGTGCACAATCTTTTCAGCTTCATAGGAGACACGAAAAATATCCTCTTTTGACATTTTCACGTTTAAGAGGGTGCTAACAGCCGCCGTCAAAGCAGCTGCCACGGCAGCTGAAGAGCCCAATCCGGATGCAACAGGTACTGTTGAGTTGACTTCGATGCTTAAGCCGGGATTTTCTCCGTGAATTTCTAGAACTTTTTCTGCAGCGAGCTTCAACGGTTCAAACTTTAGTCTTGCTTCCTTTGCGTTGCCCTGTTCTATCTTGAAAATCCCGTTTTTAAAGTATCCGGCAAGGTTAAGGTTTACTGAATGTAGATATAGTTGTTTGTCGTCGCGTAGCTCAGCTTTTGCATATGCTCTCCTGTCTATGGCTAATACTATTGCTGGCTCGCCGTAGACTACGAAGTGCTCTCCAAAAAGTATCACCTTAGCTGGAGCTGAGGCAGTGACTTCCATCCATACCACTATTTTGTGAGGCACACGGTTGCGTACCCAACCACACTTGAGTAGTCACCGATAACATCTCCACTAGTTTTATAACATAATAATTTTGCCTTTTTCATCCCCAAATTTTTCGCAGCGGTGATCAAAGCAGCTATTGGGCCATAACCGCAAGCACTTATGCGATGAGCTTCGACAACTGAATAAAGCTTTGCTTCATCCATCGCCTCCACAGCTTCAAGCGCCATCTTATCTTTTGTTTCTGCACTTTTCTGCGGCTCGTAATGAGTCATGTCCG
>JGI2172J19969_10000306_pt1 | contig 20708 bp, 17 predicted proteins | sample DeeMarSWOR230_32_FD_19969 | JGI IMG/M metagenome (IMG submission 19969)
AAAAAAAGGTCTATGCTGGACCTTTCTTTTTTCAAATTGAGCTCTATCTATCTCAGCTTTTTTTAAACCAACATAAATTTTTTTATTGGTTATTAGGACACGTAACTCATTATCGGGATTAGTCAAATCTACTTTCCTATTTTTTGTGTATATATCTCCAAGTTCGTCTATAATTTTTTTAGAACTAATATTCTTAGATCTGTTTTTGCAAGTAATTGCAATCGAACCTTTTTTTTCTAAAGGATGCTTTTTTGCCTTTTGCTTTATAATTTCGTCTTTAGTTGAACAAACAAATAAAATCTGGTCAATAAAAAAAGCCATTGATAATCTATTTGCTATTTTTTTTATTTTATTTAATGATATATCCGCATTTATAACTATAGCATCTTCATTTAAATCTAATATATCGTAAGTAATATTTTCTGATTGTAAGCATGATTTTATTTCTGATTTTGGTAGTGATTTATGCTCTTTTGAAAGTTCAAATAAAATTTGCATATTTTTCTCTCAAGAATATTTTTTAATATATTTTTATACATTTACTTTGAATGCAACAATTTTAATTAAAATAGGGGTTATTAATGCATACTAAAATAGTAGTTGCTAATATTTGAGATGCTACATCTCCTGATAATATCCCCATATTTTTAATCAAATGTCCCGGGAAGCGTAAAAATCAACCTTCTTCATCAACTATAGGATTATACTGTGTAGCATCATAAAATTTCCTAATTAAATGATGAAGAGTTATCTCCCCAATTATTTTTTTATTTTCTAAAACAGGCATTCTTCTTAATTTATATCTAGTCATTTTATTCAAAGCATCAATTATTTTTTCGTCTTTTGTGCAGGTGACAACCTTTGTACTCATAATATCTCCCGCTGTTTTTGCAGTTCCATGTTGAATTGAACGTATGTCTGGCATACCAAAAACATAAGAGGGTAGACGTTTTGGAGCAAGAATGGAAAGAACATCATGTTCTGTAATAACACCAACAAGTTCATTACTATCTTTATCTTTAACAACCCATATATGATTTCTACCACTCAAAATATTTAAAACATGATGAATATCTTGATCTTCGTCAATTAATGGAAGATCCCATACGCGTTTGTCCATTAAATGTTTAACTTTCAGTTCATAAAAATCTAGTACCAATCTTTTTTCTTTTGGCATGTACAATAAGGATAAAATCCAAGTTATATTAAAAAAACTATCTATTTTTTAAAATTGTCTTTTAAATCTTTTGTAAATACATATCTTACTAGAGATGGTGTAATCAAAGTGGTTATAACAGTCAATAAAACAGTAATTGCTAAAAGCTGATGTTCAATTCTTTCAGATGATAAAAAATGCTGAGAAATTGCTGTGCTTACAATAATTAATGCTACTTCCATCCTGGGAATCATACCTATTCCAACTTGTAAAGCCTGTTTCCCTTTCATTCCTGCTAATTTAGCACCAATTCCGCAACCTAAGATTTTTCCAATAATTCCAATAAAAATTATTAATATAGATAACAATCCAATATTAAAAAATAAAGATAAATCTCCACTTATACCATAAAATAATCGAGCACCTATCCATACAAAAAACAATGGGATAAAAAATCCGTAACCGATTGTTTTTACGTCATCAATAATCCTTTTATATTTTATAGTATGTCCAATTAATATACCAGCAACAAAAGCACCTGTAATACCTGCGATTCCAAATTTATCTGCAAAAAATGAAATAAGTAAGAATATTGCTAGAGAAATGCTTAAAAATGCTTTAGGNAAATGTATTTTTTCTCCAAGATTAAGAATTTTGTCTATAACTTTTAATCCTAGATATAAAAATATAAAAAAGAAAACAATAATTTTAATACTCATATAAACAGGTGAATCTACACCTAAAACAAAAGCAAGCAATATAATGCCGATTACATCATCTATTACAGCACCACCTAATATTGTTGTTCCCACTTCTGAGTCAAGAACATGTAAATCCAATAATGTTCTAACAGTTATACCCACTGAGGTTGCCGTTAATATTAATCCAATGATTATACTATCTTGCAAAGAAAAATTGAGAAAAAGACCACATATAGTACCTAAAATTAAAGGTAAAATAACTCCACCTATAGCTGAAAAAGAGGCTGCTTTTTCTGATTTTTTTAATCTTGATATACTAGTTTCTAATCCTGAAATAAAAAGTAAAAAAAGAATTCCAATCATAGCTAAAAGTTCGAATTCATATGATGTATAATTCAAATTAGATAGAACAAAATTTCCATTAAAAAAATTATAATTATTTTCAGAAAAAACTATTGTCCCTATAAATCCAAGAATTATACCTGCTATTATTTCTCCAATTACTATTGGTTGTTTTAATTTATCAAATATGTATCCGAAAATTCTAGCAAATATCAACGCAAAAGAAACTAATAAAATTATATCAAATATCGTTATATCAACCTTCTTCTACATTATTGAGGATATAGATTAATATCAATTAATTTAGTTTTTATCTATGCTTTTACTTTTATCTTTTTTCTTAATTCTGTTATCTATTTTATCTTTTATATCATCATATCCTTCAAACCATTTATCAACAGTTTTTTCATCTATTTGACCTGTAAGTTTATCTATTTCATATCTAATATCATCAGTTCCCTTAAACCAATCATTTTCATCTTTTTTATATTTCTTTCGATTAATTATTTTATCAGTTGCGTCTTCTACGTTTTCAACTGGTATAATCTCTTTTTCTTTACAAGGTCGAGTTATTCTTATTTCTTCAATTTTTGCATCTTTATTTTTTTGAGATCTTACAATATCTCTTGAATAGTACTGGGCTTCTTGTGGTTCTATATTTTTATTAGTGGTTATTTTTACTTCTGCATTGAGATTATATTTTTTTAAAGTGTTTTGATCAGAGATTTCTTTTGATCTGCTATAAATAGATCTTTTTTGTCTAAAATTAACAAAAATAATTGCAGAAATCAAAAGTATTGCTCCTATAAATATAGGAAAATATTGATTTTTTATTGTTGATTCCCACCAGGGAGGTTGAATATTTACATAAAAATTCTGTGATGCATAATCATATCCTTGTTTATTAGCAATAATTATAAAATATTCTTTATCATCAGGTGCTGTTAATGTAGCAATACCTTTATCATTTGATATTGATGATGGCTCAACAGAGTTTTGTATGTAAACCTCTGCACCAGATACTAAATATCCATCTTTATCTAAAATTTGGACAGAAAATTTTTTACCAGCATCTACTATATAATCATTATGAATAATTTCTAATTTATTATTTTGTACATTAAGTATTGTTATATTTTTATAAGCGGTTGTATATCCTTCCTTAACTGCTTTTATTGTAAATATTTGATTTTGTGTTACCTCAGGAGCTTTAATGGTTACTTCTAGATTTTCATCAATATAATAGTTTTTTTCATTAAATTCAATTTGTACATCTGATAAATATGGTGAATCTATTTCTTCGATATCGATTAATTCTGGATCTAAAACACTCACAGAAAAATTTTTTTCTTCATAGATTTCTTCTTCCAAAACAATCTCCATTATTTTTTCGGGAGAAGAAAATACAGTTTGAATAATAAAAATATTAAAAGTCAAAAATATTACAAAAGAACAAAGAATAAATTTATAATATAATTTATTAATTTTTTGCATTAACCACCTTTTATCTTAGAGTGCTTAATCCCAAAATGTTTTATGTCATATTTATGTTTTGTTGATTTAATAGTATACATTATTTTAAAAAATTAAGTGATTTTACATCTTTCATTAAGTTAATTTTTTAACAAAATATTTATTAAATAATAAATATATTAAAGTTTTGAATGTAGATTTGAATTTCATTGAAAATAGATAATTATTGTAAACAAAGATTTATATATAAAAATCTCAAAATAGAGTATATAGGTGAGTAACCAGTATGCAATTAAATCCCAAAAATAAAGCATATATAATTACTTTTATTTTATTACTCGGTTCTCTTTCAATTGTTATTATTACACCTATAAATGTTAAAGCAGAGGATAATCAGGGTCAAACTCTTTATTTTACAAAATACAACGCAACTTTAGAGCTTGAAGAATATCCTGAAATGTCTCTGGTTCCTCCAGAAGGAAAAAATTACTCTTCTTTTCCCCCTAGTATTACAAATCCAGAGGAATGGCTGGAATGGTTTGGATTATGGATTGCCTCAGGAACATTAGATTTAGAAGAATACCTCGGCGTAAATGAAACAGAACTACAGGAATTATTAGATGAATATGGAATGACACTTGATGAGCTGCTTGAATTATTTGAGTTATTTAATCCTTTTGAAATGAAAGAAATATATATATACCAAGGAGAAAAAAAACATGTTAGTGGTAATGTTATATTCGATTTATATTTTTCATCAAATTTAGCCACGAAATTAANGTACAAGGATGAAGTAAAGGTTGGATTTTATATTAATGGTGTTCAGCAAGGAAATGATACAATAGCGACAATTAATTCAAAGTTATTCCAGGATAAAATACAAGAACAAATTATTGTTCTAGAAAATGTAGAATTTGATTTAGAAGATGAAGATGAACTAGTTTTTTCAATAGAAATGATACCAGGAACCAAACCTATTGGTTCAATAATTGGAACTACAGATATAGAAACTATAATTGGAACTGTTGATTTAATAGCGGATGCTTTAATCAATCAAAGTTTAATTCCAGGGTTAAATGATTTTGGAGAAGCATTAAAAGAAATAATTAATTTATCCCAAGAAGAAGGTTTTATTTTTACCACTGAGGATTTAGCTGATCTTGCAAATACTATTAGGTCCTCCTCTTTTATATATGATTCGGCAACATATAAATCATCAGTAACAATACCAACAGAAATATCTGAAGAAGAAAATGTTGTTACATATTATCTTAGCGAAGGAGGAGAACTAAAAGAAGAAAAACCAACAAAAGAGGGAATTTCAAAAGCTGACTTAAAACAATTAAAAAAGTGGACTGGTCCAGGTTTAACAAGAAGTAAAATACTTAAAGAGGCCACTGCAACTTTATACATATCTTATAGAGATTTGATTAGACTTTTAAATTTAGGCAAAACCAAAGTTGTTGCAACCTTAAAATATAATGATATAGTAATTAGTACTGCTCAAGTTGATCTTAAAAAAACAACTATTTTGAAAGGACTACTAAGGCCTATTTCACAAGCTGATTTTACATTTGAATTTCCGGATATAGAAATTGATCATGATAAAGTTGTGGAATTGGAGGTATCTGTTGCTAATGGAACAAGATTTGGTTTATTGGGTTTATATAGAAGTGTTAAATTGATATATAATTCAATTAATTATCCATCTAATTTATTATTGAAATACAACGAAACAAGCAATATAAAATCGGAGTTAAAAACACAAAGAGATCGAGAAATTGTTACTGGTGGGAGTGTAGAATATATATTAAATATCACAAGTATTTATAATGATACAATAAATTTTAATTATTATATAAAAAATAAAGAAGGAGAATGGCAGATTGATACACCTGATCCAATAAATGTTATTTCTGGAGTACCCATTTTGGCACACATTTTTGTGAATCATACAGATGAAACAATAGATGCTTATAATAGAGATTTAATTGATCTTTCTCTTCTTCCAACAGGTAAAACAGGTCGTTCTAGACAAGATGTAAAAATCGAGGTATCTGAAGATGCAATTGAATATGACATAGATATTATAGCTCCGTCTGGTAAAGAAATTAAACATGGAACAAGTGACACCTACACATTCGTAATCACTAATAATAATACTGGTTTGTGGCCAGACAGCTATGTAATTGAGGCTTATTCGGAGCATAACTGGTCTTTAGAGTTAATTTACGATGAAAAGCAAACATACGATGTTGATGTTGGTGAGGAATTAAAAATCCAAACCACAGTATTTGTTCCAGCATATACTGACATATGTAACGATAGATTAACACTTAAAATAACTTCAATTGAAAGTCTAGAACATGGTAAAGAAAAGATTTTTTACATTAACGTTACCACCATGGTTATTTTACCAAATGTTTTAGAACACATTTATAAATTCTATGAATCAGCATCAGAAACTCTTGGTCTTGATGAGGTCCTTGGGGATTACGGAGGGTGGTTCCTAATATTCATAACAATATTCTTACTGATGTTCTTTTTAATTATTATAATGTATATTATCAGGATAAAATATGTAGACATTATCTGTACGGAACGTATAAAAGAGATTGATCCAGATGAAAAAGCAGAATTTGATATAAAAATTCATAATCCTTATAGACAGAAATTAACATATGAACTAAGTGCAAATATTAATTCATCGTCTGAACAATGGGATGTTTACCTTGATAAAACTACTTTAAACTTAGATTCCGAAGAATCTGAACCCGTAAAGCTGATAGTTAGACCAACTGATTTTGTAAAATCAGCAGATTGGGTAGAAATAAAATTAGAAGTAAAAACAGTTGAAAAACAAAAAACAGCTAGTATATCCACTATAGCTATGGTTAAGGAAATAAAGCCAAAACTTGAAATTATTGGAGTGTTAAACTGGCCTAAAATTTTCAATAAAGGTGACTTAGTTAAAACATCATTTAAGGTGGAAAATAGGGGAAAGGTATCTGCAAATAATGTTTCTGTTATTTTATATTTAAATGGTAAGGAAAAGAATAAAGTAGAGGATATTACTATTCCTCGTGGTGGATATGCTGATATTGAGATGCCTTGGATTGCTGAAAAAGGTAAAAACGAGATTAATATAGTAGTTAAGTAATTCGGCGTATTCAAAAATAATATTATTAGATATCTATAGCAGTGTTTCTTATGAAAAAAGATACATTTAAAAAAAAGAGCAGCGAACAGCTAATAGATGCCGAAAAAAAATACCAGTCTTATATTCAAAAACGTAACGAACTAAATGATATGGCAAAGGTTGTTCGTGATGAAAGAGATATGATTAACGCAAAGCGTAAAGAATTCAAAGAACAGATAGAGAAGATTAAAAAGGAGCGGGATGAGTTTGTTAAAAATATGAAATATCATAAACAAATACGCAACAAACTCCAAGAGGAAGCAAAAAAGCTTATTGAAGCTAAAAGAAAGAAAAAAGGAGAAGTTTTTAAAAATCTTCCATTACGCGTTGAAGAACTTAAGGCTGATTATCAAATGTTGGAATATAAACAAGAAACTGTTCCAATGTCATCAGCAGAAGAAAATGAATTAATTGAGAAGATACGCGAGAAAAGAAAAGAGTATGAGCAGACAAAAAAGCTGATGGAAAAACAACAGTTGGTTGAAATTGATATTTCTGATAAAGACAAGGCAATTGATGAACTTTTTAAGAAAGCTGATGAGGAACATAAAGAGGTACAAAAAAATTATAAAGAAAGCCAAAAATTACATGAAAAATTTGTAAAACTTGTTAAAGAGATGTCTGTATCAATTGCTGAAGCAAATAAAAAGCATGAAGAATATCAAAAAATCAGAGAAGAAGCCCAAAAAACACATGAAAAAGCCTTTGAAATGAGATCTAAGATTATGGCAATTAGGGGAGAAAAACGTAAACTTAGGGAGGAAGCTAAAAAGGCTCTAAAGGAACAAAATATAATGGCTCGTAAAGCTGTGATGGATGAAAAGAAATTAGATGAAATAGCTGATAAATCAGTGGAATCACTCAAGAAAGGACAGAAAATTACATTATAAATGATTAATTTTTATATTAGAATTAGTTAAATTTAAATATATATCAAGTTCTAATTAATATTATATATGAGATACTATTTAAAAATCGTAGCAATTATAATAATTGTAATTCTTTTTTTATCATCAGTATATTTGATGTTAATACCTCTTAATTGTGGTAAAAAAATAGAAACAGTAATTGATAAAGGTAATCAAAAAAATGAAAATGGAATAGATAATGAAGGAAATAGTACAACTGATGATGGGGAACAAGAATTCACTCATACTGTTTTTATTGAAGAAGGAACTGGTACTTGGTGCGAAAATTGCCCGGATGCCTCAGGTAATTTATATGAAATATATCATTCAGGAAATTACAATTTTTATTATGTTAGTATGATCGAAGATGTAAATAATAAATCTGAAATCCGCCTTTATGATGATTATAAGATCTACGGTTTTCCTACAGTTTATATTGATGGTGGCTACAAAGTTTTTGTAGGTGGGGGAAACAAAAAATCTGCTTATGAAACAGCTATAAAAGAAGCTCAATTAAGAGGAGCACCTAAAATAAGAATAATAACAAAAGCAGAATATGATAATGCTACTAATGAAATAGTGACTGAAATTTTAGTAGAAAACAATGAAAGTATAAATTATAATGGTTATTTAAAAGTATATTTAACTGAGATAATCTCAAGATGGGTTAATCCTTATAAAGCATACGATGGTAAAACTAAACCATATCATTTTGGTTTTATTGATTTTATTATTAACAAAGAAATAACTATCAACAGTAAATCAAATGCAACATTTTCAGACAGAAGAAAACTTACAGATTTTGCTGTTTCGGAACTAAAACCAGAGGAATTGATGATAATCGCTGTTGTGTTTAATTCTCAACCAGTTATAAAATATTCAAATCCTCCAGATGGGAATGAATTTAATGCTTATTATGCTGATGCTGCTAATGCAACAATATTGATACAAGGAGGAAATCTACCACCAACTGTTGGTATGAGTTTACCAGAAGCAGGTATGTTGCATTTATTTGGAAAACCAATTCTTAAAACTTTTTTTAAACGCACTATATTAATTGGTAAAACAACTATAAATGCTATAGCAGAGGATGACTTGGGTATAGAAAAAGTTGAATTCTATGTAGATGATGAATTAAAATTTACAGATATGCAGGCACCTTACGAATATAGTTTTAACAAAGTAAAATTACTTAAACATATCATTCGTCAACATACATTAAAAATAATTGCTTATGATATAGAAGATAAAAATGCAACTGTTGAAATTAAAGTATTAACAATTTTCTTGTAATTATTTTTTTTATTAACAGATTATAAAATTATAATTCAGTAGATATTCTCCTACTATTCATATTTGCAATAGCATTTCTTACCATTATAAGAAAAACTGGATAAATTCCTAAATTTATACTTCTAATTATTCTTTTTAACATATTTGGAGTTGAATAATAATTTTTGTATAACTTTTTTACACCATTAGTCAATTCTTCAGCAGTCATATTTTTTGGTTTAAATACAACATTTTTCATATCATATTTTGACCAGTTCTTTGTTATAATCCTTCCTTCTTTTTCAAACTTTTCATATACAGGTGTACCAGGAATAGGTGTTAATATACAGAAATCAACTACATCAATTTTTAGTTCATCAATTATTTTAAGTGTTTGTTCAAAAACATTTTTNTTGTCTGTATCAAAACCAAATATAAAAGAACCTATGACCGCCATTTTATTTTTATGAATATTTTCAACCGCTTTTTTGTATTCTTGAACTTTATTTGATCGTTTTCCGATATATTCAATTGTTTCCTGATCTACAGATTCAAAACCAATAAGCCAAGAGATACATCCTGCTTTTTTTGATAGTTTAACTAATTCAATATCATTTGCAAGAGCATTAGAATTACCACTACAAAAAAATCTTTTTTTTAATCCAATCATTTTTTTAAATAATTCTTTTGTATAGTTTGTATCATTCGTTAATGAATTATCATAAAACATAATGATTTTTTGAGAAATAGACTTTATTTCATCTATTACCTCATCTATTGGTCTTTTATAGAATTCTCCGCTACCTGGTAGGTTAGCCTCTGGACAAAATTCACATTTAAAAGTACATCCTCTTGTTGCCTCAACTGCTCCTGTTATTACTAAACCAGGAATTTCAACATTAGTAGGAGGAATCTTTAATGAACGATCATATTTTTTGGGTCCATAAAATTTTTGTAATTTATCTTTTTCAAAATCCCCAAGTAGTTCAAGCCAGTTTAATTCATTTCGACCAATTAAGACACTATCTGCATGATCTAATGCCTCTTTTGGGTTATAAGAAGGATACCAACCACTAAATACCACTTTTACTTCTTTTTCTTTAAAGATATTTGCAAGTTCATAAGCACGGGGGCTACTTGATAAATTAAAATTTATTAAAACAATGTCATATTTTTCATCAAAATTTATATTAGAATATCTTTCATCTACAATCTTAACTAAATGTTTTTTTGGAGTTATCGCTACCAGTTGACGAGCAAACAAATTTGGAAGAATAGAAAAAGTGTTAAGTAAAAGTTTTTCAGATAGCTTAAGCTTTCTACCATTTAACCAAAAGTTTTCAATTATTAATATTTTCATTGTTTTCGACTATTATGAGGAACACATATAAATAAGTACTCTTAATTATCTTAAAGTGATAAGGTGAATTATGAATTCATTTTATAATCCGGTTTTCTTATCAAAAGTTCTTAAAAGTTATTTATTTGAGATAGATAGATTAAAAAAAATAAATGAAAAAGAATTAATAAATTATCAGAATAAACAAATTAAAAAGATGGTTAAATTTGCATTTACTGTTCCTCTTTATCATGATAAATATAAGAAATTTGGTATTTATCCGGATGATATTAAAACAATAAAAGATCTTGAAAAAATCCCTACTGTTTCTAAGGATGATTTTAAGAATTACTATCCAGATGGTATTGTTTCTTCGGAAATAGATAAAAATAAATTAATTCAAGTTTCTACTTCTGGGACAACAGGTAAATCTCTTTCAATTTATGTTGACATGTTTGATATCGTTGTTGGACTATTTGGTTATATAAGGTCTATTAAAGAGCATGGAATTAATTGGAGAAAAGACAAACTTACAATCATTGCCGATTTTGCACCCCATACTGTAGAAACTGGTTATATAAATAGAGGTTTGCAGCTTAATCTGAACTTAAATATTTTTTTTAAAAATATTCAATGGCTAAATACAAATGACCCACCTGAAGAAATAATTAAACAAATTGATAATTTTAAACCTGATTTTATTGGTGGATATTTAGGGATGTTAGGTCATCTAGCTCTTTTAAAGGAAAATGGTTTTGGAAAAAATATTTCACCAAGAGCTATTGCTGCAACTGGTGCTCCCCTTACTTTACCTTTAAAAAATCTTATTAAGAAATCCTTTAATGCAGAAATTTTTGAATCATATGGCTCAACTGAATCTGGACCTATTGCTTTTACTTGTAAAAATGGTAAGTTTCATGTTATGTCTGATTTTGTTTATCTGGAATTCTTTAAGAATGGAAAACCTGTTATATCTGAAGAAGCAGGAAAACTTGTCATTACCAAATTATATGGAAAAGGTACCCCCATTATTAGATATGATGCAATAAATGATATTGTTTCACCACTTTTAGAGACTTGTGATTGTGGTTTATCTGGTAGTCTATTGAAAAAAATTTATGGTCGTGATGATATATCCATTTATACAGCTGATGGTAGAATTCTTCTTCCTTCTTCCTTTGGAAGTATTTTCGGAAAAATTTTATATGAGTTAAAAACAAATAAGTTGAAAAATGTTAGAATTATTCAACATAGTTTATCAAAAATTGAAATTCAAGTAGTAATCGATGAAGATTTAAGAGAAAAAGGACCTTCTGTGGAGAAGATTTTTTCAGTTATTAAAGATGGGTTTAAAGAAAAAATTGGTGATAATGTTGAGTTTATAACTAAAGAGGTAAAAAATATAGATACAAATAAACCAAGAATTATTTCTAAGGTTGATCCATCTAAAATTAAAATAATTGGTTATGATTAGTGGAATTATACAAAAAAACATACCGAAAAATATATATAAATTATATTGTTATTAGTTTAACAATTGTTAAATTTGGAGGTAAAATAATGAAAGTCACTCTATGTATTGGAGATGTATGTATACCACAAAAATGTCCTGTTGTTGATGTTCAGGAAGACAAAGTAATAATTGGTGAGAAAAAAAACGTCTGTACTTTAACAAGAGAACAATTTAATATTTTAAGGGAAAAAATTTTACGTGGCGAGTTATAAATAGAAGGGAAAAATCTTTCTATAATTTTTTTAAAAGTTTTTTTAAGGATATTCAAATCCTTCTTTATTTTCATTGTATAAATCAAATGATTCATCCATTAATTCAGTCAGTAGCTGTAATCTTTGTTCATCATTGTCTTTAAATGCACCATATAAAGTTGTATAGTATGGTTTAATATCACCGCTATGCTCATATCCTAATGTAACAACTGTAAATATTGGTAGACCTTTTATAAGATCTTTGTCATAAATATCAAATGAGTCCAGCCATTGGGAAGGTGTATTTTTATCATCTAAATATATGTAGATATATGGTACGGTTTGATTTCTAAATGTGGTAATTGTATGATATGATATTTCTTTTGGAAATTCTATGTTAAAAAACTGTTTTATAACTGGAAACATAATATCACATGCTGCACAATCATCTTCACTATAATGTAAAAACACAGGACCTTTTGTTAAATTTTCAAGAACAAAATCAGGATGATTCTGACCATTTGCTGTTTCAAAAGTAAACTCCATAGATGTTTTTGGAGTCAGCTTTAAACAACTCAGACATATTATTTCAACAATACTTTTTTTTACCTCATCGTAAATATCAGTAAAAGTAAATACAGCACCAAGTCCTGCTGATATACAAATCGTAAGAATAATTCCAATTGAAACAATATACTTTTCTTTCATTTACAACCCCTTATACGATATTATTTTTTTAGGACAAACATTTATACATTTACCACAAAATATACATTCTGGGTCTCTGTTCATATTAGGCACATCTATTGTCATAGGGCAATTTATTGAACAAACATTACAATGAATGCAATTTTTTTTATCAACTTCAACATGTAATAAACTAATTTTATTAAAGGGTGCAAGTATAGCACCCACGGGACAAAAATATCTACACCAGCCTCTTTCAATTGTGAAAATCAATATTAAAAATAATATAATGATTATAAAAGCTGGCCAGAAATAAAAACCAAAAACAAATTTTCCTGGGTCTAATATAAGAGTTGGTATTGTTCCTGTTAAAAAACCAACAGGGCAAATGTCAGTAAACATAAATCCAATTAACCATGTTGTTAAAACAACTAATCCAAGTAGAACAAAATATTTTGTATATCTAAAATAATGTTCAATTTTGTGTTGACCAATTTTTTTAATTCTTGGATATTTTTTTAGTTTCCTTGCTACTTTACCAGTTGCTCTTTGCAATAAACCAATTGGGCAAGCCCATCCACATATTGCTCTACCTGTAATTGAACCGAAAAAACCAAGAATCATTAATGGATATAAAAGTAATCCCCAAGAAAAATTACCTTTATAAACACTTTTTTCAATAGATCTTAAAGGACAAGCTGAAGTTGCAGCAGGACAAGAATGGCAATAAAAAAATGGATAACAAAAACCTGTTTTTAATCCTAAAGGACCAAGATTTGCTGAAATTGCGATTAAAATTTGAGACCAGAGTCGCTTTATCTGAAACTTCATCCTAATCTCTTTCTTCTAGTTAAAATAATTAATGATATTGCTGCTATTAATAGAATCAATTCGAAACCAGGAGTATTTTTATCCTCCCCGTCTCCACCATTTGTACCACCATTACCGGAAGCCGGTTTTAATGTGACTTCTGTTTTTTCATTTTGATTATACCATGATCCATCTGTAAATAATATTGCAATACTATATTTGAAATAAGTTGATTCATCTTTTTCTAATTGATAATTTTTTTGATAATTACTATTAACTTTAGTCATAGTAATATTTTCTTTTTGAAAGCAAAGATCCTCTTTACATTCTTGGATTTCTATGTAAACCTTATCTATATCTTTTTCACTTGAAATATCAGCAGTAATCGTGATTTGTGAAGCTGGTTCAGGTTCGTCTGGTTCAATATTCACATCAATTATTGTTTCTGCTAAAACGCTATTATTTAGCAAACATAAACCCAAAATTATCATAATTATAATTTTTATTTTTTTCATATCTATTCTCCTTACCATTTAATTAAATCAATTGATTTATTATATGAGCTAGTACTGTTGTATTTGCTGGGAAACCTGAAGGGATTTCTAGATAAACACAAATTCCTGCTTCTCTGAAACTAAGTCTCCCCTTTTTATCAAATATACAGAGAGTTGGAATAGCCCCCTCCTTCATATATTTTTCTGAAATACTGCCATCATCCATACCAAAAATCCAATCTAATTCAATACCATATGTCTGGTTAAAAAAATTCCTGAAACTTTGGATTAATTGAGCATCTTCTCTAGTATCTACATCCACAGAGATAATCTCAAGATCATTTCTACTATAATTTTCATAAATCTTTTTTAACTCAGTCATTTGATACTGGCATGGACTACACCAAGTTGCCCATAGATCAAGAATAACAATTTTACCTCGATAATCAACCAGTTGTTTGGTATCACCATTTAAAGTGCTAAAAGCAAAATTGTCACCCTCTTCTGAATTTTCAAAACAACCTGTTAAAAAATTAAAAAATATTATGACTAAAAATAATATAGTAAATATATTCTTTTTCATGTAGCCATTTCCAATTTATTAAATTTATTAATTTTATTTATCAACATAAACTAAGTTTATTTTTTAATTCCTCTTTTGGGTAAGCACCAATAATTCTATCCTCTAAATTACCATTTTTAAAAACAAGAAGAGTCGGAATACCCATTATCTTATACATAAGAGAAGTAACAGGATTTTCATCAACATTAAGTTTACCAAATATAATCTTTCCCTGCATCTCATTTGCTAATTCATTAATTACTGGTGTTATCATTCGACATGGACCACACCATGGAGCCCAACAATCAACAACAATGTTATATTTTTTTATAATTTCATCAAAATCTGCGTCTTTTATATTGATTGGTGTATTTTGCGAGTTTTTTTCCATATTTTCTCCTGTTATTTATTGTTTTTTATAATACTCAAGCTTTTTTTTCTTAATTCATCAATCTCATTTTTCATAATATAAATATTTATTATATATAACCATTATCTTGTAAATATTTTCTGATTCTTAAATAACCAATAAATTTTTTTCCATCTACCCATAGTATTGGAGCAGTTATTTGTAAATCACTAAAAACATCATGGTTTTTTGCTTTATCAAGTTGGTCTTTAGTCCAATTATCAAAGCTGTGAGGAAATGTAATTATTTCAATACTGTTAGTATTTCCTATTAACTCTTTTATCTGTAAACATTTTTCGCAATTTTCTAGTGAAAATAAAATTGTTTTATTCATCTATACTTCTCCAATATTATTACATTAAATCATCTAAATTAATTTACTTATTTTTTAATTTTAATTTTATATACGAATATTCTAATTTTACCAATTGTAATTAACAGTTTTGTAATAAGTACTTTCTTACTAAAATCTTTCTTTTTTTAAGGTTGAAATATTAAAAAAATTAGTTAAATAAAAAAATAAATTTTTGAAGTATTGNAAAATGTTCCAATAACCTCAAAAATAAAGAATTAAAAGCTGCTCTGTTTCTTGGCATAGTAACTTCCAAAATTGTCCAAAGGCTACAGTATCCCATTTCATCCATTGCCCGAACTTGAATTTTTAGATTGCCTGTTTTATTAAACACATGAGAAAACACTACTTCTTCCCCGCATGCATAATATTCTGTCCAATTTGTTGTTTCACCATCACCCCAAATTATATTGAAACATACATTATGATTTTCAAAATCTGTTGCTGAAATAATGTAATCATTAGTTTGTCCAACCTTTCCAGAAGTTGGTCCATCAATATTTGGTGCATCTGGTGCCGTATTATCAGTAATGTCAACTCTTAATGGATCTGACCATTCACTCATTGCGCTTTTGTTATCTTTTGCAATAACTTTTACCAAATAAGCTCCAAGTCCAGGCCAAGAATGTGTCGCTGTTACAATCTCACCAGAGTTATATGGACCCAACCAGTCAGTAGTTTCCCCCGTACCCCAATTAAATTGGTAAAATATAGGTTCTCCATCTGGGTCTGTTGTGTGACTAGTAAATGTCAAGGTTTGATTGAATACACCATGATTAGGACCTTCTAGAATTGGTTTTGCAGGAGGATTACCAATTGTATCTTTTCTTATTTTTTGAGCTGGATCTCCAAATAGTAGACATCCTTGAATTATTGCTCTCCAGGTTCCAGTTGAATAATCCCAGTTAATTGTTGGAGCCATTCTATCCTTTGAAAAAGCGTGAGCTTTTCCAAGTTGCCAGGCATTTAAATTATGTGATTTATTTTGTAAATCCAAAAAGTAAGACCAGAATTCTTTTGCTTGAAATGCACTAGAGGAATTAGTACAATATAAATTACCCCAACCATAACAGGTATTGTAAACTACTCCAAAAGCAAGTTCTGTGTCTGAATGAAAAAGCATGGAATGAAGTACTCCATCATCTGCATCATCAAAATCCCCGCAATGGCATCCGAAATCGTGTAAGAAGAAAGGTTTTGTATTATGGTAATTAGCTTCCCAACTACTGGAACCAACATCTAATGACATGGTTGGATTTGCATGAGCTATTCCACTAGCAATTGTTATTTCATCATTGTTAATTGCATTTTTAAACCCATTAATTGCTGCTGATTCAGATCCGCCCTGCCAACCAGGATTTGTTGGTTCTGCAGTCCATAAATGATCCATATCAAATTGGTTGTTTGGATGTTTACCATTCCATGTTTCAAAACCAAATTGAAAACCAACCCATGTTGGAAAAGGACCATCATAATGAGGGTCAGGACCCAACCAATCATCAGTTCCTTTGACTGCGCTATAATCCATAAAATCATCTCCCTGGCATGACCAGCCAGTATCCCCACCGTAAAAACCAGTATTATCTAGATATTCTAAGTCGTTACTTGTTGCATAATAAAGGCTTTTTGTAATCCAATTTGAAACATCTTGGGGTTCATCACAGGTCAGCCGACCAATAAATATCTCTGCATATAAATCAAAACCAGTGTCTCCCTCTTCACCCCAATAGTTATCACTATCCGCGTTAAACGTATCATCAAGATTACTCCAATAAATATCGGCGTCAATATCTTTTTCATAGTTTGTGTCCATGAGTCTAGCTGGAATATAATTTGATTCTCCATCGCTACCTATTAGAATATAGTCTGTCTCCCAGTCCTGATAAGCATCTTTACAAAACTCTCTAATACGGGCTTGAGAGTCATTAAACAATGGAACAGAGCTTTGATAATCAGCACAAGCATATATATCTTGAACTGTAACTAGAGTACAAGAAATTCCTTCTGATTCATGATGATTCATTAAACTATCCCAGTTATAGGGAATAGAACTTGTTGTTTCCCAGTAATTAAGACTATTATATGTTGTTGTAATAATTACATATTCGTAATGTCCACTAGGTTCACATAATCCGCCAGGGTAATTAAATGTTGGTAAATCTTCCGTGTAAAAATCTAGAACATCATTATTATAAACTAGATTTTCAACCCAGGCTCTATCTTCAAGATTATTTTGGAAAAATTGGTTCATTTCGTTATCATCTTTTAGTTCAATATTAACTGTCATTTCTGGATAATATTTAACAGTTCCTCCAAGTGGATTATATTGAACTGGATTTAAGTTTAGATTAAGAATCGTGTATCCTCGAGAGTATCCAATTTGGTATTCATCATACAAGTATCCTGGATAAATTGAATTAGTTGAATAGACCTCATTATTAACTACAAAATCTCCAGGTGACTCTCCAAATGGAACAGGGTTTTGATATGGGAAAATAGGTTTATCAACCAAATTATTTATTTGATATTCAACTGGTGTTCCAGTAATTTGAATATTTTTAACAGACTTCATTGGTGGTAAAAGTAATGAAACAGGCTTTATAGGCATCACAGGCTCTCCAGCATTTTTACCAATAGCAAGACAACCTTGCATTTCTAAGAGTGTATAGTCCTGATTATTTTCAAAAGTATTTTGAGTTTTTGGTTCCATAAAAAGAAATGTGTAACTTAATACATCATTTGAGCTTGTTGAAGTTTTAATAGTTACATTAATATTTATTGCTGTAGCCATAGATGCTAAGAGAATTAAAATACAAAAAATTGCACCAATGGCACTTTTGCCTAATATTTTTTTATTTAAAAATTTGTTATTCATATTTTACCTCCACTATATTTTATCTATTAAATCTTAGATAACTAATGATTTACTAGTATATATATTTTAATTATTTATTTTCTGACATATATTTTAAAAATCATCAACAATAATAAACAAAGTATTAATATACTTATTTCTAATATAAAGGGCAATTTAATAAAAAAAATCTTGTTTAAAAAAAAGAAATTTTGTTATAAATAGTGAGCCAGGCAGGAATTGAACATGCGATCTCCGCGTTGTAAGCACGATGTCATAACCACTAGACCACTAGCCCAATAAGTCTAGAGTATAACAAGTTATCATTTAGTATTTTTAAGATGTTTTTAATATAATGACATTTAAACTACTTTTTTATATACTTCTTCCTTTACAAAGCATTCAAATAGATCCTTGTCCTTTAAATAGCAAATCGTTTCATTTACCAAAATTGTCCTTCTATTTTTTTTCCGATACATAGTCTTAAAAACCATTTTACCTTGATTCCTAACCTTATTAACCTTATTTTTAATATCATCTCTTTTATCAAAGCAATCAAGATCACAAAGAGTCAATGATAGAATCTCTGATTTATCATATCCAAGTTTCTGAATCATATCTTCCGAACATTCAACAATATTTGTATTTTTGTCAAATAAAAAACAATAATCAAATTCATTTTTTCCAATAGATTTTCCTAATTGATTTTTAGTCAATAACTTATTGTAGTTTTCTTTTTTAATAGGAATTTTATCTTTTTCAGCTTCTAATTCTTGTATTTTTTCACTTATTTCGGTTTTTTCTTTCAAGGCACCATTCATTTTCCTGCTCATTCCTCTAAAACCAAGAAAATTATATGTATCATCATAAAATGGAACAACAGAAGTTACAAATGATAAGTTTTCCCCTGATTTATGCTGAAAATTAAGCTCAAAAGTAGTTGTAATACCCTGATTATCATCAGTTTTTGTTGTATTTTTCTTAATCATCTTTTTAAATTTTATTTTATCCTGTGAGTCTATAAAGTCAAATATATTTTTACCTACTATTTCACTAGGTTGATAACCGAGCGTATCATATATTTTTTCAGAGCAAAATTGCCATACCCCATTGTTATCAATCTCCCATATCCAACCATCAACTACTTTCAAAAGTGATGTATATCTAGATTCCGCTACATTTTTCTCCTTCATGGTTTCCTCAAAAATATCTTCTTTTGTGATACCTACCTTATAAATTGCAAGTTTCAGGCTTACCATTACCCTTTTCAGTGAATTAATTAGATTATTTATTTCATGAATCTCACTTTTTTCAAGACTAACATCTAAATTTCCCTTGCTAATTATTTCTATATTTTTTGTTAATTTTTTAATGGGCATTGTAATCAGAGATGACATCATAAATGAAACAATTAGGATTACAATAACAATTAGTCCAAGAGAAACTGTTGCAATTTCAAATCCATGAAATCCTCCTATTATACCTATAGGTATTAAGGAGATGGTTAAACACATTATTATTAATAATACTCTCAATCTCATATTTTAAAATCACCAATTTTTTGATTATCATCAACAACTAATTCATCTTGATCATCTGGGTTTATATCACTAAAAATTTTAATAATTTCTTGTTTAAATTCCCTTGAACTTTCTTCATTTAAAATGCGTTCTTTTTTAAGGTTGTCGATATAACTAATAATTTTATCTTTTTCAATTTCGTTATTAATATGCAACTCATCAAATTCTGCTATTCCCATCGGACCCAAAATGGATATGAATTTTTCTTTTAATTCCTTTTCTATTTCAAATTTTGGAGAGAACAATACTTTTATTGGTTGAATCTTTTCTATTGGTTTAAGAGGAATTGTGAAATAAAATGTGCTACCCTCTCCTTCTATACTTTGTATCCATATCTTACCTTTTTGAGCCTCAATTATCCCTCGGCAAATTGTAAGACCAAGCCCTGTACCACCAAACTCCTTACTACCACTATTCACCTGATAAAATGGTTCAAACACACGTATTTGGTCTTTAGGTGACATCCCCTTACCATAATCTTTTATGCTAAATTGTATAAAGTCCTTTTTTAATTGTGCGGAGATTTCAATTCTTCCGTTATTTGGTGAGAATTTAATTGCATTATGAATAATATTTTTTAGTACCTGACTAATACGGTCAGGATCTGCATTTATAGTTGGTAATTTCCCAAAATCTGTTGTAAATTGAATATTTTTTTCTTTTGCATATCCCTCCATAAGATTTAATGTTTCATAAACTGTTTCTCGAATATCTGTTTTTTTAAATGAAAATTTTAGATGTGCAGATTCAATTCTTGAAATTTCAAGGAAATCTTCAATTATTTTATTCAATCTTTCAGTATTTTTTAATATATTCATAAGTGTTTCTCGCTGTTTTGATGTAATTTTACCATAATATTGCTTATA
>JGI2172J19969_10000308_pt1 | contig 20652 bp, 22 predicted proteins | sample DeeMarSWOR230_32_FD_19969 | JGI IMG/M metagenome (IMG submission 19969)
AAATTTCGTAACAGCAGAAGAAGCCCACGATCTGGTAAAAGTGGTTCCTAATCTACGTGATCGGGCTATTGTCAACGGTCATACTGATTCGATTTCTCTCAGGGCCCTCACTGTGATGTCATGAGTTTGCATATACTTCTTCGTTTTTTCTTTTAGATGATGGCTGTCCTCAGACCAAAATATTCTACAGCCGCGATGTACGGCACAGGCTACATGAAGTGCATCACTTGAATAGAGGTCGCGTTTAATTTCAGTATTTTTAGCCAGATTCAAAACTTCCTCAATTCTGACATTTTTCAGAGCACCAATCTCATACAAATCATGTATGCTCTGGAAAGATTCCTCAATTCTTTCCTTTGGATACTTACTCTTCACAAGAGCTCTGATCAACTCAAGGAGCCCATAATATGACATTACAAATTCAGTTTCAAAATTAAATATCCTTTCACGCAATTTCAATGACTCTTCATAATATTCTTCATTTTCTTTGAACCATTTTACTGTACAGCTTGTATCAAGGTATTCACTCATAGATCTTCCTCTTCTCTCAAAGCAATAAGTGCATCAGTGAAACTTCCTTCACCGTAATTCTCTTTGGCTATTTTATCAATATTATCTGCTATTTTCATTGCCTTATATTTACACTGATTTCTTTATAAACGATTTCCACTGCAGATGTGAACAAAATAAGGCTAAAAAAACAAAATTCCCTCCACTACTCCACTTTTAACCACAATTTTGAGGGTAGTGCTTCGTAGAAGATCTCATGACTGAAATCATATGCTATGGAATATTTGTGGAATTTCGAATACCTGAAAACTATGTTTAAATACTATTGCACCTCACTTATCATATGAGTAGACATATTCCGACTTTCACAGTATCTGCAATCCTCCTCAGCATAATATTTCTCTTGGGGTGTATAGACCAGAGTGAAAAAATAAGTGTACTGCCCAGAGAAGAAAGTATAGAAGTGTTCGAAAATAATATCAGTGTACAGGAGATGTCTGTAGATTTTCAGACCTACAATGGGTTAATAGAAGTCTATTTCTGGGACAAATCCAGCTACAGAATAGAAGCTGTCAAATGGGCCAGAGCAGCAACCTCAGAAGAAGCCAGGCAAAAAGCAGAAGATCTAGAAATAGAATTCTCAGAAGAATCGGAAGCAGAATCAACTACACTGCTACTGAATACGGAAGAAAAAATCACTGCTGGCGTAGACGTTACCGCATACCTCCCCAGAAAATCCACCACTGTAATGGAGCTTTCCACCTTTAATGGAGACCTCTATGTAGAAGAGGTTGCTGCATCAGATGTTTCTTTGACCACTGCCAATGGGGACATCACAGGATATATTACCGCACACACTATACGAGTAAACACCTCCAATGGAAAAATCCGAGGATTCTACCAAGGGAATGATGTCACTCTCGAAACCATCAATGGAAGAATAGACATAGAATGTGGTTATGGAGAATACGATATCAAAACCACCAATGGCGACATTGACATTACAGTGTACAATGATTTCACCTTCAATTTGAGATCGACCATTGGGGATATTATGGTGGAAGCAGATAGTGTAGTTTATACACTAGATGAAAAAGACCACAAAAAGGGGTATACATCAGAAGATGCGCAGGTATTTGTAACTGCATCTGCAACGGCTGGCTCTGTAATAGTGGTGAAAAAATAATCAAATGTATTTCAGCAATGGAATCCCGTAATTCACATTTGTAGTGATCATTATAGAATTGATATTAGGCTACCATAGAATTAGTATTAATAGGTTATGTAGCAAATGCCCCAAAATATTTTCACTGAAAGGCAATCATTTTATATATCTTGAAATCTGAATACAATTATGAAAAACATTGGGATCATATTTCTGGCAGTATTTGTTACCCTGTGCATTGGACAGCAACCTGAACCTGAAGAAACAGAAAAAGAAACAGAAAAAGACATGGAAATTACTCCTTTAGATGAATTTTTTGTATTTGATCTAGGAATTAAACCAGACATAGACATCAATGAGTGGCGGCTGGAAGTTATTGGACTAGTGGATAATCCTTTAGTGTTGACCTATGAGGATCTGCTGTCATTTCCCTCAGTGACCCAGATTACTCACTTACAATGCGTCATGAGTGACTTGGAGGGAATTGGAGAATGGACTGGTGTTCCCTTAAAGGATATCCTGGAAATGGCTGGATACAAAGACACTACAGTATCTGTGGTGTTCTATGCAGCAGATGATTACAATTCGAGTATCACACTAGAGAAAGCATTACAGGAAGACACAGTACTGGCATACAAGATGAATGGAGTAGTATTACCAAAAGAACATGGATACCCTCTGCGGTTAGTGCTCCCTGGCAAACTCGGATACAAATGGGTAAAGTGGATTACAAAGATTGAATTAGTGGACTACGAGTATGAAGGATTCTGGGAATCCAGAGGGTACTCCAATATTGGTGATGTAGGAGGTGATCCTGTATGAAAGTGAATCGACTTCTCTACAAAGTGCACCGAATCATATCCTGGGTTTTAGTACCCTTCATGATCATTGTTGTGGTATCGGGGTATGCATATATCAGAAAGATTCGTATCCTAAACAGAGGGTTAGCTTACGATCTGCACAATACATTTGATCTGCCACTGCTGCTTCTTTTGGTGGCCCATGTGGTACTGGGTGCGCGATATGAGTTGATGAGATTCAAAATCAAAGGGAGAGCAGTAGATGCTGTTCTGCTAATCCTGGGAATTGTCATGGGGTTTGTCCTCATTATAGTGGAACTACAGAGACCGAGATGAGCAATGTTTACTCGCAGTTAATATGCCGAGCCTCATTGTCACTAGGTAGAGTGTCAGAACAGAGATTGATTCAACAAAAACAGACAATTCTATTAATACACATAGATTATATGGGAATTGCTCAAAAAGGTTTTCATCTAAAGTGACTGCATTTATATATTTCCAATCAAGAACTATATTATGAAACCTATGAAGGTTCTTTTTCTGATAGTTCTGCTCACTGGATGCATTGGACAGCAGCCTGAATCTACAACAGAAGGAGATGTGGAGATGCAAATTACTCCTTTAGATGAGTTCTTTGTGATAGATACTGGGGCTCAGCCAGACATAGACATCAAGGAGTGGCGACTGGAAGTTACTGGACTAGTGGATAATCCCCTGGTTTTGACCTATGAGGATCTGCTGTCATTTCCCTCAGTGACCCAGATCGCTCATTTGTACTGTATGCCGGGGTATGAAGGAACTGGAGAATGGACTGGTGTTCCCTTAAAGGATATCCTGGAAATGGCTGGATACAGAGAATCTGCAGTATCTGTGGTGTTCTATGCAGCAGATGAGTATGATTCGAGTATCACACTAGAGAAAGCATTACAGGAAGACACAATACTGGCATACAAGATGAATGGAGTAGTATTACCAAAAGAACATGGATACCCTCTTCGCTTGGTGGTTCCTGATAAAGTGGGATACAAATGGGTAAAGTGGATTGTGAAGATTGAATTAGTGGACTACGAGTACACAGGATTCTGGGAATCCAGAGGGTACTCCAATATTGGTGATGCACCAACAGCAAAGTCCCGGTAACAGATAAAATCAGACATTTGTTAGAAATTCTTTCTCATGATCTTTTGGTCATGATTTCTTTTTTGATCTGATTCATTGAAATTAAGATTAAGATTAAAATTGAAGCTGGAATTGAAGTTGAAATGAACTGTACATCGTACAGCTTGAGAACTTCAGCAAAAAACCAGGGGTATGCAACAATCGTTCACATTTCTATTCTACCTGAAGTCCAGATATTTCACCTGGTCCAGGACGTATTCCCGTATTTTGGCAGCATCTACTTTTTCCTGAGCAATTTTCCCATTTTCCACCAGCAACTGCAACAGTGGCTCCATGTCACCATGGCACTGAGGAACTTTCGAATCCCAGGGAACAATGACATCTCTTAAACATTCTGGACATCTATAGAGCTGCTTCTTACCAGAAAACTTTCCTCTCTTGGCCACTGGTTCACCTCCCATTTCCACAATATCCATGGAGAAATCAATAGTCCTCCCATTGGACACGTAAGTACCTACACCAAATCCATTCACAAAGGGAGTCAACTCCTGGACGCTCTCTTCAGTTAACCCCCCAGACACAAAAATCTGAATGTCTGTATGCCCTCGTAAATCCAATTCCCATCGCACTTCCTGAATAATTTCTTTGAAATTCCCTCTTCTTGATCCGGGCGTATCCAATCTGACCCCAAATAAATCTTTGACTGCTTCTGAAGCCATCAACGTTTCTGTTTTTTCATCCAAATAGGTATCACACAGTGCTACTCTCTTTACTGTTTTATCCACCACCTCATCAAAGGCCTGCCATGCCTTTTTGTGATCCTGCATAACAATGACCAATGCGTGGGGCATGGTCCCGGTGGCAGGTATATGTAACATGTGACCACTTAACACAGCAGAAACGCCATCAAATCCAGCAATGTAGCACGCTCTGGATATCATAGGAGTAATCACTGGATGCATTCTTCTGGCCCCAAAAGATAAAACAGTCTTATCCCCTGCGGCCTTTTTTACTCTGGCTGCTGCAGTAGCTATACCAGAAGCCTGGCAGATTAACCCCAGTAAGGGTGTTTCATAAATACAAAAATGGGTATAATCACCTTCTATGAACATGACAGGCGTTCTCACTCCTTTTTCGTCTTTTGCTCTGAAAAACGTTCCTTCTTTCAACGAATAGACAGTAACAGGTAGTCCTTCAAATAAGGCAGCCACATCTTCAGTACCCAAAAAAATGCCCCATGGCCACTTGTTGGGGATACTGCCGCAGGTAACTTCTGCCACTACGTGTTTGGAAATCTTTTTTTGCTTTAAAATGTGTTCAGTTCTCTCAAAATAGATATCTGTAGTTAATCCTTTTTTGATCTCTTCCTGTGTTGCCACAAAAAATGTTCTGCTCATAAACCTTATATATGCAGATAATATAATAAAGTTGTGGTTTCCATGAAGGCTTTAATTATTAACGATATGGAAAACGACTTTGTTGATCAAAAAGGCGCCCTCCTTGTAGAGAAGGCTGCAGAATGTGTAGAACCCATTAAGAAATTGAAAGCTGAAATGAAAAAGGAAGGTGCTCCCGTTATATACGTGTGCGATACTCACTTCAAAGGTGACCAGGAGTTTGACAAATGGGGGGCCCATACTGTGGATGGAACCTGGGGTGCCCAAGTGATTGAAGAACTAAGACCGGATAATAATGATTATGTGATAAAGAAATGGAGATATTCTGCATTCTTTGCCACGCCATTGGATATGTTGTTACGGCAGTTGAAGGTGGATACACTCGTGTTGACTGGTGTGTTGGCTGATGTGTGCATCCAGCATACAGCTGCTGATGCGTATTACAGAGGGTACAAAACAATTGTTCCTCGAAGCTGTACCGCAACTATAACTGAAGAGAGAAAAGCGTACGCACTGAATTTTATTGAGCAAATGTATAATGCAGAGATTGTAGATTGAAATGGGCGCTGTTCTTTTATTAGTGAAGTTCAAGGGGAAACAAAGACTGAAAAACGTGTATACGGAGGAAAAAAGAAGAAAATTAATTTTATTCTTATTTAAGAAAATTCTAAAGGTTTTGGAAGGGTTCACTATATATGTGGCTACTCCAGATGATTTGCCTGATAACGGGTTCACAGTGATAAGAGATGAGTGGGGCGACATAAATAAAGTAATTTCAAAAGCACGCCGCATGGTAACAGGGGATCTTTTGATTCTTCCCAGTGATCTCCCTTTTTTAGAACGAGATGACATTGACGTAGTGATTGGTGGAGAAATTTGTATTGTTCCTTCACAGAATGGGGGAACAAATGCATTGTTTTTACCTCAAAATACAGATTTTGTGACTCAATTTGGGGAAAATAGTTTTGAAAAGCATATAAAATTACTTGAAGAAAAGAATCTGGAATATAAAATATATGAATCTGACAACTTTCGAGATATTGATACAGAAAAAGACATTTTGTGGACTTTAGAACATAGAAAAAATTCAGAATTCTCAAAATTTGTCAAAGAAGAACTAATTACACTCAATAGTTCATCAAAATACACAGAAAAGACGTGATCTCACTATTTTACATCATTCAAAAGAAGTACTATGTCATGGATACCCAGTGGGACTATTGACGCTCTCACTGAAAGGAGAATCCAACAGTCTCAAGCGCCTCCCCCTTCACCACTGGGCTCTCCTTACAGTAATAACTTTTTGTTGAAACATTTAAGGTTTTCGGTCCACTACTTTGAGCAATTCGTCGAATGAAAGATTTGACTTTTGATTTGTTATTTTCAGGTTAGAAAAGTAGAGGAAATAAAATCCAAAAGTGATCAAACGAAAAATCAGCGCATCATATGTCTATTTTCATCCCTGTTTCATCCACTTTTTTTGCTCCAAAATCCTTAGTTTTTTTCAATTCTTCAGAGGTAAAGACAGGACCATCCTTACAGATTAAATAACCATCCAAAGCGCAGTGCCCACATAATCCTAACCCACAGTACATGTAGCGTTCTAGTGAGAATTGAGCTGGTATTCTAAGGGTTTCAGCAATTTCAAATACCTTGTACATAAATATTTCTGGACCACAGCAGCAAATCTGGTCAATATTGTACCTTTCGCACATATCTGGCACAGGATCACATGCAAATCCCTTTACTCCGTACGACCCATCATCTGTAGTTATACAAAGGGTACTGCACAGCTTTTCCAATTTTTTTTCAAAAAATAACTCATTCTTGGTGGTTGCTCCCAGAACGAAATGAATCTTTCTGCCTTGAAGCTTTTGTGCCAGCAAGAGTAAGGGAGCTGCGCCAATACCTCCTGCCACACATAAGATGCGATTGCCTGCTGCTGAAAACCCTCTTCCCAAAGGGCCAGTCATCCCCACGTAATCCCCTTTTTTGTACTTGAATAATTCACCAGTTGTTTTTCCATATTTTCTCACAGTCAAAGCAAAGGTATCTTTGTGAACACTTGAAACACTCATGGGGATCTGATCTGGAGTTGAAAAATCAACGTCTCCCGAACTTGTTTGAGGGACCCATAACATGACAAATTGGGCTGGTTCAGCTTTGGTTATAGTCTTATCTGTGAAGTAAAAGCTTTTTATGAACTTGTTCTCTTCAATGATATCTTCTATTTCTAACATTTTCATTTTCTTGTTCGTTTTTTCATTCATTTTTTTATCTCTTACTTCATCCATGGTCACACCAGCCACTTCAATGCATTCCCTCTGAAATCGTCCAGATTGGTATACCCTTTTTTTCTCATGTACGCAGTAAGTTCACCTAAGCATTTGTGAAATGTATCAAATTCATACTTCAAAACTGCAGAGCCAATCTGCACACATTCACATCCTAATAACAAAAATCGAGCCACATCGTCACCTGATTCAATTCCTCCCACACCCACCACAGGAATTTTTGGAAGTTCTCCTTTTTCCATAGCGATTAATATATCTGCCACCTTTCTTTGGGCAATGCACCGAATAGATGGTCCCGACTGTCCTCCAATCATATTTCCTAACACAGGTTTTTCCACTACAGGTTCTATCTCCAAAGCCTGGACAGTGTTAATCAAACTAATAGCATCTGCCCCGCCATCAATGCATGCAGACGCCATGTCTACAATGCTATTCACATTGGGGGAGAGTTTTACCATTACCGGAATGGAAACGGTCTGTTTCACTGTTTTGACCACCCCCTCCGTTTCCACTGGAATTTGCCCCAGGTGTAGCCCTTTATATCTGGGGAGAGAATGGGGACAGGATACATTCAATTCGAGCATGTCTGCTCCTGCTTTTTCCATGACTACTGCGACATGAGCAAATTCTTCTTTTGATCCGCCGAAGAGTGAAGCTATCACTGGAGTACCACTCTTTTTAGCAACTGCAATTTCTGGTGCAAATTCTTCACAGCCTGGGTTGGGTAACCCCATGGCATTCAGAATAACATCCTCTGAAACTTGTACCACAGTAGGATTGTTATACCCTTTTCTGGGGGTAGAACCAATAGATTTGGTAATAACTGCACCAGCTCCGGACTCTGCAACCCTTTGCAGTAAAGAACCTTTGGTACCTAGAATGCCGGATGCTAAAATCAAGGGGTTCTTAAACTTCAACCCGCACAGGTTTACAGATACATCCATCATACTACTCTTGCAGTGTATTATTAATAAGCTCTTTGTAATACTGGGCTCTCTCTCCTGGGTTATCCCTGGTGATGATATCCCGAGAGACATTAACCATTGTCCTCTCTTTGAAAATTCTGACAATATCTAACCCACCACCTTGGGCCCCGACTCCTGGAGATAGAATTAACTGATCAGTGAGCAGAGAATGAATCCTCTTGATGTCCTCTACACGGCACGTAGCACCTATGACAGCTCCAAATCCATCATATTTTGCTATTTGCTCAGCAATGAACTCATACCCAAGCTTACCTTGAATGACAGACTTCATGAAAAAATCAGCTTCTGGATTGGACATTAACGTCAAGGTGATGACACCCAAATCGTAATTCTGAGCATTGTCTATTGTTTCTTTAATATTTCCTGGGAATGGACTGTAGGTTACCGCATCAAACCCCATTTTGCTCAACCAGTGTAATGCTGCTTTGTTAGTGGAACCGATATCTGACAATTTGTGATCTGAAATGCTCAGACAACCCTTTTCATGAATGTATTCATTCAGTTTTTTGATTTCTGAAAATCCCAGAGGCATAATATACTGGGTATTGGGTTTATAACAAAAACAGTGTTCTGATGTCTGTTCAACAATGTTCATGCAGAATTCATAAATTGAATCACGCTGCACCTGTTCAGGACGGGGATCTAACCCCACGCACAACTGACTTTCCTTTTCTTTCATAGCCTGTGCAAATTTATTTTTCATACTCTGCCATCTCATTTTGAGAATAAAAGGTTATGGTGATGTTACCGGAAACCCCCTATAAGTGTGTTAAATATGGATTTATCCAGTTTTTTTCTCATTTTCCATCTATTACTCCCATCTACTGATCAATCTCAATAAGAATGTAAGAGAAAAAGAAAGTCTTTTCAAACGGTGGATTTATAAATGCTGTTACCTAACTACAGTATGCGAGGGAGAAAGCGTTCTTTCAAAGAATATCCCCCATGTGATCGGTGCGGGAGTTCAAAAAACGTGGTGGGCTATGGAAAACGATTCACACAATCACGAGCAAAACAAACCTATTACTGCAAAAAATGTGAGCACAAGTTCACTCCAAATGATGGGTTCAAATGGGTCAGGTTCCCTCCAGAAGTCATTCTAGCTGCAGTCCGTTTGCACCAGAACGGACTTTCCATTAAGCAGACAGCAGAGGAAATTGGAAAGAAATACAACATGCGAGTGGGTGAATCCACTGTTCTTGACTGGAGCAAAAAGTATGCAGACCTAGCAAAAGATCTATGAATGAGGAGTGTCAGATTTGGTCTCTCACTAGAAGCTTTATACTACATGATCCATCAGATATGTCCATCTATACTGTCAATATCTACTTGGTAAAATCGTATGAATGATATTAAATCTCAAATTTATAAGGATTTAGTCAAATTATAGATAGATCAAAATTCTTATTTGTTATAAATTGATAAATAATCAAAAAATATTTCAGTTTTGCACTAAAAAAGACAAACCCAAAGTTTAAAAATCAATCCTCAAAGGAATAGAAGAAGATATACAAAACAAATGAAAGGGAGAGATTGTATGGCAAAAGTCAATGAAGAGTTAATAACAGAGTTTGTTGAACAGATGAATTTATGCGGCACCAGAATCAGTGAAGGGAGTATTACTGTAGATTTTCCTGCACTGTGCAGGCTTGTTTCAAAGAATCAAAAAACAGCAATTCATGTCATAGAACTGTTCTGTATTATGGCCCAGCGCAATCCTGCTTACTTTCAGGGCGCATTATCTGTTGCCTCTGCCTACCGCATTGAATTCAATGATTCCTCTTTGGTAGCAATGGTGCAGAATCAAGCCGTAGCTGCAGGTGCAGAGGAATGGTTGGAACGGATAACCATTCTAAAATAGGCTAACAAATTACTACATTGGGTCCCAATTCACTAGAACTCTAGTTTGTAGTGTATGCTCCGGGAAAAAGGGCGAAAGCCTGCATTTTCGTACAGATGTCTGGCCACCATATTACTTTCACTGGTTGAAATATACACTGTTGGGATTTTCTCTTTCAGTTGTTGTAGCGCATAAGCCAGTAGGTTCTTGCCCACTTTTTTACCTTGGAATTTTTCCAGCACATGAAGCTCATGAATGTAGGCAAACCTTTTTGTACCAGGATCAAACCAGGGATTTTCACCTGTAAACCAATACAGGAACCCTGCATACTCATTATTGACTTCAGCGACAATCAATCCTTCAATGGGAATACGTTGAAGGGTTTTGATATCCCCAAAGGGGTCCCATGGAGTATCGGATGATCCGTAATGGTCCACGATTTTCGGTAAATCTGCTGGTATAGCCTGGCGAACACTGATAGTCATCATTCCAGATCCAGATTCTTTTTGGTTCCCGAGTATAAGAAGGTTGCCAAATGATTAATAATTATGATTACAGATCATCAATACTATGACATGACGTAGGTTACCATATGACTTTCCCTTCTATGAAGAATTTGTTGTGTTGGTTACTCCAGCAAAAACAACGATAATCTCTCAGAATGTCCAATGCGACCATACTGTGTGGATGTCCATAAAAGCTTGGGCGGCCAGACGAAGAAACCCAGTGGCTGCACTCTCCAAGGGCGCGGAGAATGTGTTCATTCCAAGAAGTTCTGGATCCATGGTGGGATAGTTGACTTATTGATACTGTATCCAGATAGTGAGTATAATGTGTGATGAATTCCTTATACTTCTGGTTGTTATTCAGCCCTATGTCTCCTGTCAAAAGTTGTCCCATGCAGTCAAAACGGGAATAGTAACATTTGGCAGGAATGGCGGAAGGATAAAAATGTTTGCAGCTGGGAAATCGCAATCCTTCTTCACAATGAACGCAAAAAACGCTTCTATTATCACCTACAGGACCATGATATGCTGCCAGGGATGTGTCGTTGAGATCTTTGCACATCTCCCTCTCATAACACTTCCTTATTTTCTTTATGGTAGGAGGATCTTTAATGGCAGATTTTATAGATTTTGGATGTGTTGGACTCACACCTGCCTGGTTTAAGCAGGCCGCGAACTGATTCAGTTTTTCTTCTTCCACTTTGTAGTTGAAAAATCTGAATAGCCACAACCCTGGAATAATAACAAGCCCTTGATGATTTCTCACCAGCAATTCTTTACCGATAAGAGCTGCCAGTTCTGGATCATTTGTCCTAATAATGGCTTCTAGTTCTTTGTCATCTGGAATATCAATGGAAATCTCACCTCGTGGTTTATCTGAAGGACCAGGAGGGATTTCATGCGGCGGAGGGCCTTTTTCTCCCTTTTCCCCACCTATAACGGTGACTCTTTTGACTCCCCGTTCAAGAAGGTAGGAAACAGGGCTAGCCAGAAAAACGTAGTACCAGTCTGGAAGGTTCTTTCTTCTTACAGCCAAAAGCAGTCTTTCCATGGGTACAAGATACGGCATGAAAACATCTTCCACTGCAACATCCTTCAAAAGAAGATCCAGCCCATTGACGTGATCATTATGAAGGTGTGATAGTACTACCATATCTATTAGGTTCGAATGCAATGTCCTCTTGTACTGTCCTACAGCCCCTCTTAAACATTTTGTATAATCAGATCCACAATCATAGACCATGTTGAATCCGTTTATAGCACCAGTATAGAATAGACCTTGCCCCACCCTTTGAAAATCAAATCTAAAGTCTAAATCCATATATATCACCTCTTGCTATTATGGCCATATGCATTTCTCTCAAATTCAAAGCTGCCCTGATGACATCTGCCTGACCTGGATACTGCAAGAGATCGCTCTACGATCTGTTCACTACTGCTCAACCCACGCTTCTATCGTTATTCTTTGACGCAATAATGTCCTAATCCATTTAGGCCATTTGATGTGTTTAGATAGTATACAATGGATTCCAGCGTATATATATTTTTCGACTCTGAGGTTGTTAGAAAGTATGATGCTCTTTATGTTAACAACTCACATTCTGATGCAGAGCATTTCTTGAAAATTCAATCAATAAAACTATTGGTAAACATAATAAACTGAAGTAACAAAGATGGTGGATGCTAGCCTTTTATAAAGATTTGACACATACGCATTTCATGAAAAGTGATGAAAAGTTGACTACCATAGATTATATTACCTTAGGGTTTATTGCATTTCTCACAGTTATCCTCATTCTAAACTGGAACTTTCTCCCCACAGCAGAATTGGATACTCCCTATCACTTGTTAATGGGCAAAATGTTTGCTGACTACGACACTGTCATGCTCTGGGACTATTACGAGTATGCCCCCATTGGGAGACCCAATTTGTATCCGCCATTGGAGCACATTCTGATCTGGTGGCTGCATGATCTCACCGGCGTTGACTACTGGAACATTGGGAGATTCATCAGCCTCATTCAATATCCATTACCTCTTTTAACAGTCTGGGTTTTCTCCAGAAAGTTGTTCAACCCAGTAACTGCGTTAGCCTCTGTCGTTGTCTTGTCAGTAAATCTTGAATTCTGGTTCTGGCAGGTTTCTGTGGCTCCTACTGCCTTAATTGTATCGTTATTTCCTTTATTTTTGTACAGCTTTTACCGAAAAAAAGTTATTATATCTATTGTATTACTCACTTCTTTCTTATACTTGCATTTGGGATTGCCATATGTGGTGATTTTAAGTGTTTTTATCTTTTCTGTTCTCAGTCTGCACAAAACAACTGAATACATCAAGCAATTTGCTGTAGTTACTGGGCTCTCTGTAGTACTGTTCCTCCCCTGGACTATCCACATACTCATGTATAGAGACTGGCTCAGCCTTGGACACCACCGGCTATTTGATCCACTTTCTCTCGTTCTAGGGGTTAATATACTGATTATACTCTTTCTGGTGATTGGTATTCTAAAATGCGTGGAAAAAGCCAGAATTGATCTGAAATACATATTGGTTCTCTCCGCTTTCATCGGGTTCTTGGCGGTCGCTGTCTATGGATGGCGCTACAACACGCATTCGCCCATTATTAATTGTGTGGTGGCAGGAATCGGATTTGAAACTGTGTACTCTAAAATTCGAAAGAGTACATCGCGAAAAAAGGTCGCTGCAGGATTCCTCTTATTACTAATTCCCTTAGGAGCCTTCTCAGTTTTTCTGACCTACAGCCCCTCTCATGCACAGCCAAATCCACCCAAAGCCCCTCAGAACCCACAAATGCAGGTACCTCCTCACCAGCTACAGCAACAGCAGCCTCCACCGCAACAGCAACTGCAACAGCTCCCACCTCAAAAACCACAAAAACCACAAAAGCAACCTCTTAGTACTGAAAGACCTCTTTTTCATATACAATCCTCCCCCCTACTGGAGATGCTTAAGGCTTTAAGAACAGGGAAACGTCCTCCCCGCACCTGGCAGATCACGAACCCAGAAATTGATGAGCTTATCCAATGGATAAGATATAATACGTCTGAAGATGAAATTCTCCACATGGAGAGTGGCATGCTGGCAGATTATCTAGCCCTCTTCACAGATCGGAAAACAGATTCAGGAATGTATCGGGAAGTTACTACGCCCGAATTGCTTCTTGCTGTCCGAGAAGGAAAAAAGAGTGGTATTTTTATTCTTGAACAGGAAAAAATAAGAGAACAAGGCACCATGCCTGGAATGAATATTCTAGAGCAGTTCGGAAACCTGCTGGTCATCCAGGGTATGAAACCTGAACAAGTCCCTCATGATATTCCCTTCCATTTAGATGATCTTTTCATCTTAATAGAGCATCCAGACACCCACATCATCAATCAATGGCTCACCATCTTACGAGAGATCACTCCCCACAGAGTATACATTGGTGTCAGGCAAAAGGATGTAGAAAATCCCCACATCCAGACCCTCATCAATGAAGTAACTCCTTTCTCCAAGGTGGGGCTCAGTATTATTGTAGAAGACCCAGCCCACATCCCTCACGTATCAGTACCAGTAACCACGCTGCGAGTAGTCGTACCCCGGGAGAAAATCACTTATGAACTCATTGAATCAATTCGACATGCTTTAGACCCCAGCATCAATTTAGAAATCAGTATATTAGGTTCTCCCATTTCTAAAAGAGGTGATCTAGAAACATTGGCCAAAATTACTCCTTTGGTGGACAGAGTGGTCAGACATGTTCCTCCCAATGTGGAATTCATCCACGCAGTATCAGAAGAACAGCACACCGCAGGAGAGAAGTTCTTCATCCAGATAGATACGTACAGAGGAGAATTTGAGCTGAATCCTGACGAACTCTACATGCTGCTCCAGGCAGCACACCGCATGGCAAAAAATAATATCATTATCGAGTTTAAATTTCCTCCCACCTCCCCTCAGCTACTGGATTTCCTCAAAAGAGTGTATGCAGTCTAAGGTGTTTTTGCTCCAAATATGGAACCCTCCATTCTCTATACAGCCGCTGCATCTGCAACCCACCATCAATATTTAAAAGGTACCCCTCTATTCTACCTCATGATTCAAGTGAGAGGGCTGCAAAAGGTGTACAAAACAGTCACTGCTGTTGATGATCTGTCCTTCACTGTACATGATGGTGAAATTTTCGGATTGGTGGGACCCAATGGAGCGGGAAAAACCACCACTCTCAAGTGCATATGTGGTGTTGCACTCCCCACTCAGGGGTTGGTGCTAGTTGATGGGATCAATTTACAGAAAGAGGAACAAAAAGCTAAAGAACTGCTGGCCTTCGTTCCAGAAACACCCAATCCCTATGAAATTTTGACAGTTTCAGAACACTTGAAGTTCATTTCCATGCTGTACTCAGTGGATAATCCTGAACCCAAAATTGAACACTTACTGAACGCATTTGAGCTGGATGGAAAAAAGGATAATCTGGTCAACTCCTTGTCCAAGGGGATGAAACAGAAATTAACTATCTGCTGTGCACTGGTCCATGATCCACATGTCCTTTTGCTGGATGAACCTCTAATTGGTATTGATCCTCGAGGAGCCAGAACATTGAAAGATATCCTCATTGAAAGAGCAGCCCAGGGAGATTCTGTCATTATCAGCTCCCACATGCTCTATTTAGTGGAAGAGTTGTGTCACCGCATCTTAATTATAGACGATGGAAAAAAAATTGCTGAAGGTACGTTACAGGAGATCAGAAAAAAAGCACTGGCCTCTTCAGATGCATCCTTAGAAGAAGTGTTTCTCAAGATTACGGAGGAACCTCTATGAAAGCACTGTTGTACCTGGATGTGCATATCTTCAAGAACACTGTTATTGCCACCTTAAAAAATCCTAAACAGATTATTCCAGCCATTTTTATGGGATCTCTCTTTTTATTCCCTTTGATTACTATTTATTCAATTGATGCCCCTTTAATGGCAGCTCCCTACACCACAGAAACAGTAAAACCAATCATTTTTTCTTTCCTAACTTTTATTACCTGGATAACAGTCATTCATTCTACAACGAAAAATACGTTGGTGTTTTCTTTACCAGAAATTGATTTTCTCTTTCCTTCTCCTCTAAAGAGAAAGGTGATCTTGTTTAACCGCGTGGCCACCAATTATCTAAAACTGGCGGTCCAGTACGCGGCCATGGCCGGATTTTTTCTGTTCGTTTTTTCATCCCTGTACCATTTTGTGTTCTGGCCCCGCATTCTTTTTTTGTGGTTAGCCATTCTCATGTCCATGATCTTTGCTTCAAACCTGGGAGGGATTGTATCCCTGGTCAGCTCGCACTTTTCAGAGTTGAAGCGTTCTCGCAATCGGAATATCCTCATTCTTGTGTTAGCATCTTTTCTGGGGATTATTTCTGGATACATTTTTTGGCAGGTTTTCCAGGGGATTCCAGTTGTGCAGGCAGTCATAAATGTTCTGAATTCTTCTGTGGTCCGAATTTTAATGTATCCCATGGCGGCAGCTTCCGATGTGGCAGTGGCCTGGAGGCTCACTGTGGGAGTGGGATTGAAATTGCTCTTTTTGATTGTGCTGTGCGTGGTGACTACAATAGGTGTTCTCTCAGTGGAAACCCACTTTTATGAAGCGTCTGAAGCTATCAGCAGAGAATTATGGGAGTCAGTCCATAAAATGAGGAGACAGGAAGTGGTGGTATCAGAATCATTTGTCAAGAAAATGCGCAAGATCCGTCCCTTTGGAGACAGAGCCACTGCACTGATCTGGAAGAATCTGGTGGGGATGATCCGGGATATTCGAAGCTTACTTCCTACTGTTTTCATGGCTATTTTCTTATTTGCCATGACTTTTTTTCGTGGAGGTGAATTTTTCAATGCATTATTCTTTCTCTTTTTCCTTGTTTTCATTTCCAGTGGCTATGTGCGGTGGGATTTCAGGGAAGATTTGAGAAGGATTGAAATAATCAAATTGATTCCAGATTCTAATTTTAGAATTGTCTTGTCTGAAATTGCTGTCCCCATACTTTTCTCTACTGTTGTTTCCTATATTTTTCTGGGTGTAACTTTCTTTGCCTTTCCTCATAGCGAATCAAAATTGGTGTTAACTGGATTCAGTGTAGTTGCCCTTCCTTTATTCAGTGTGGTTATGGTCACTATTTCCAATCTGTCTACCCTGTACTACCCGCCGCAGACTAACAGCCAGGTCATTCCGGGGGTATTGTCGTTGATTTTTACCATGATGGTGTTGACTCCTTCTTTATTCTTGTTGATGCTGTTCATTGTTCTTGATAAGATGTACCTTGGACTGCTCTCTGTGTTACTGTTGAATGCAGCAATAGCATTTGCATTGATAAAATTACTGGCCAGGAAGTACCGGTTCTTTGATTTGACTTCCAGTTGAATGGGTTGGAATTCTTTCTCTCTCACATAAATCTTTCAGAAAGCTGATGAATATGCGAATACTTTTCCACTGCTCTCAGATAATGTTTATAATGCAGATTGTGTATACCACGAAAATCCATGGGGATTGTTCACATATGATGTAAGAAAATCTTCAAAAAAGGGAAAATATTAATCATTTTACTCAAATAGAGTAAAAACCGAAAATAAAACATCAAAAAATTTAAATACGTATGTGTATGCAGAGATAAGCATGAGAATCCTGTCTGCTGGTGTGTACTCAAACACCAAAATTCACATATCACAACAAAGGGAGGTGACACAATGGATACAGAAGAGATACTTGATGCTGTAAACAGTTTCATTGCTGGATTCGGAAACAGAGAAACCAAAGATGCCCAAAATGCTCTGTTCATTGTCAAAGAGTTGTTCAATCTGGATCTGCCACTTGAATTCAAAGGCATGGGTCGATGTGGAGTTGAGTGTCTCAGACTCTACCGCATTCTGAGAAACGCCAAACCACACCAAAAGGATCCAGAAGTATTCCATATTGGGAAAACCCTTTCAGGATATGACTCCCGCCAGCTGATGCTTATGGCATCATATCTGTGGAATGAAGGGAGAAGCTCTTTGACCGAAAAGGAGAGAAGAGAGGCACGTACACTTCTGGAGAAGTGGGGCGTAACAAAGGGGCAGCCAACAAAACAGTCTGCTGTTGCTTCAGGATAGAAGCATTTCCCACCATTTCTTTTCTAATCCATCTAGTTCTTCTTTTGCTTTTTTTCTGATCTTTTCTACAAGGTGGGGTACTTTTTGATTCTTTCCCCACCTGCAAAGATTCTGAATAGTACTGAATAGCGAAGTAGATCTCGAAAATACGCTTTAGATACATGCTCTATTGATTTTACTTCATTATCCTCAGTATCATAGATTCTAGAGAATGTTAGCCAATTGATTATATCTTCCAGGTCAACACCCACAGGTCGGATAATGTGTCTATGATCCACCCGAATGTTGAAGTCTGCAGCATCGCATTCTCTGGAAAACTCCTCAATTCTTGCACTGATCCTTTCAATATCCTCTCTAGGTTTTTCTTCCACAACAAGGGGGAAACTGAGGGGAAATTCCAGAATACACTTGTACATCTTCTGACGGTACCTCACCTTCTTCAGTATTTCCATAGCTTTTCTATATGGAGTCGATGGGCTTTCATTTTTTGCCCTTTCTCTGACTACCTCTACAATGGTGTGGTCATCATATTCAAGGAACGTATCTACTTCCGAAACAATCTCATTAATGAAATCTGGAATCATGGAAAGAGCATCTGCAATCATAAAATCGAAGATACGTGATGTCCTGTGGTAGTAGATCGCAGTGTACATTGACTGGATTGAAAGGAAACTATTCATTACAGCATGCAGTGCTGATGAAGAAATGCACAGATGAAGGTCTTTTACTCTGAATCCATCAATAATCCGCTCAGGATCAATACTTCCATATTCTAACGCTCCTGTGTGGTATGAGTCACGCATGAGATAGTCCAACTTATCACAATCGTAAGGGCCACTTATGAGCTCTTTTAAGAAATCAGGAGCTCCGCCATTTTTATCCAGTATTTCATTTATTTCTTTTCCCTTGAAAATCTCTCCTAATCCAAGTTCATCCTCTTTTTCCTCAATTATTTTTCTTGACATCTCTTCATGATCAAACGGCCTGTCAATAACCTTATTCTGAGCAAGTTCTTTTGTCATGTTCTCAAATGTGTGTGAAAATGGCGCATGGCCAATATCATGGAGCAAAGCTGCAAGACGTGCATGCTGGATAACCTCATCTATTTCCTTGCTGTCCCACCATTCATTAATTTCCTGATCAAGGTGATCCAGGGCTGTGTCCCCCTCTTTGAAAACAACAGGCTCTCCAAACAATAGGGGACTGATTTCCCCCCTCAGGGTCCCTGAATGCTGGTATAACACATGGAGAAGTGCCTTGCTCATCAGGTGCATCACACCCAGTGAGTGGCATTTTCTTGAATATTTCCCCCCTGGATAGACCAGGTGGGCAGTGGGCATCTGGATTATCCCATCAAGGCGCTGAAAGATCTGAGAATCTACCACCGCGTTCTCAATCGTTGTTAAATGTACATAGTCATAGATGGGATCTCTGATTTCCCTGGTCATGACTAGGTCACCAATACTATTCAAAACAGAATTGTGCATTTTCACCATTTTTATCTCTATTTCTGAACTTATAAATGTTTTTATTGAAAAATAGAACATTTTCAGATGTATCAAAAGAGTATTGTTGATACACACAGATTATTTAACAATTCATGATACCTCTGTCAGCTTTTGAGCGGAGCAGCTGCAGCATTTGTTATTCCATTTACCACTGGGAGAACCTCAATTATAACAGAATCTTCATATACAGGCAACACAAAGATTAGCTTCACTGGATAAAAAGAATACTGCATCAGGAGGAATACATAATGCTGGACATAAAAATCCGACAATACAACCCCTCTGATCTGGAACAGTGCCGGACATTGTGGGAAGAGCTAACCCAGCACCATCAGAAAATCTACAACGATCCGTCCATTGGTGGTGACACCCCTGGGCTCTACTTTGATGAGCACCTTGCACGTATTGGCCCTGAACGAATCTGGGTTGCAGAGTACAGTGGTGACCTCGTTGGTCTTATAGGACTAATAGTGGATGGTGAAGAAGCTGAAGTAGAGCCTGTAGTGGTCGCATCGGACTATCGGAATAACGGAATCGGGAGAGCTCTACTGAATCACGTCATTGAAGAAGCCAGAACCCTGGGGGTGCGTTACCTCAATGTGAAGCCTGTTGCCCGGAATGTTGAGGCACTATCTTTCTTCTATAACCAGGGGTTCCAGATACTGGGCCACATTCAGTTGTTCATGGATTTTAAAGAATCTGACACATGGAAGCAGGGACCTGATCTTTTTGGATGCCCCTTCAAGTACTGAGAGCTTCAGAGCGTGGAAAATACAATAGGTTCTGACATTACGTAATGGTAATGGCATGCTCTGGACATTCTTCCACGCAGCGGTTGCACTGGATGCAAAAGCTGACCCATACAGGATCTACCATCCATCGGCTAGGGTTCGTAACATCTTCTTCTGCTGGATGAAGAGCAAACACCTGAGGAGAACACACTTTTAAGCATCTCCCACATTTTTCAGGTTCTGTACATCTCTGGTGATCCACTTCAATTTCAATCCCCATCAGTACTCACCCTTTAACCCAGGCAGCTCCTCTCTGGGAACCAGCGTTATGGCACCTTCAGGGCACACATCCTTGCACAAACCGCAGCCAAAACAGCGTTCTTGACTGATATATGCCTTTCCCATAGAATCAGAAAAATTCAAAGCTCCAAACTGGCAGCGAGTGACACAGGTTTTACAACCCACACACAAATCATACTCCACCATGGCCACATATTCTGCCTTGTACACCACATTCAAATCAAAATCTCTCCTCATTCTCAATCCAGTACAGGAGGGATAATCACAGGAACACAACCCTCCAATAAAGGGGACAGGCTCAAACCAGACTGTGTGTACCCTCCCTCTGGCGTTCATCTCCTCCACAAAGGTGAGGGCCTGATCA